>Ga0335071_10000750_pt1 | contig 35155 bp, 28 predicted proteins | sample Lox_Sample_15_FD_206724 | JGI IMG/M metagenome (GOLD analysis project Ga0335071, IMG submission 206724) | Soil microbial communities from Loxahatchee National Wildlife Refuge, Florida, United States - Lox_Sample_1.5 | ecosystem: Environmental > Terrestrial > Soil > Wetlands | place: USA...
TCCGCTGGACACGTTGGCCAAGATGAGCCAGGACATCGGGCCGCAAACCATCAATCACTACGGGCAATTGAACGCAGTGACCATTTCGTTCAACTTGAAGCCGGGCGCGCCGCTGGGTACTGTGGTTTCCGAGATACAATCGCTCGCCGACACTGCTTTGCCGTCCACGGTCAGCACGACATTCCAGGGCTCCGCCAAAGCGTTTCAGAACTCGTTGGGCAACCTGTGGATCCTGCTGCTGGTGGCCATCATGGTGGTGTATATCGTGCTCGGCATTCTCTACGAAAGCTATATTCACCCGCTGACCATTCTCTCGGGATTGCCTTCGGCCGGTTTCGGCGCGCTGCTGACGCTGTACCTGTTCCACATGGATTTGAACATTTACGCGTTCGTGGGATTGATCATGCTGATTGGCATTGTGGAAAAGAACGCCATCATGCAGATCGACTTCGCGCTGGAGGCCGAACGCAACCAGGGGCTGACGCCGTTGAAGGCGATTTACGAAGGCTGCCTGATCCGTTTCCGGCCCATCATGATGACCACCATGGCGGCGTTGCTGGGCGCGGTGCCCATCGCACTGGGCTATGGCGCGGGCGGCGAAGCGCGGCAGCCGCTAGGACTGGTTGTGGTTGGCGGACTGCTGTTCTCACAACTCGTTACGCTGTATCTGACACCGGTGTTCTACACTTACATGGCGACCTTGTTAGAGAAGATCCAGCGGCGCAAGAAGCACGTGAAAACGGCTTTGCCTGAACCGACGGTCGCTTGATCAGTTCGGGTCTACGGACAACGTCTCCGCTGCTTCCACTGTCTCGAACTGCATAGGAAAGCTCTGACCGCCGTAATAGGCGGCCCACTGATCCTTGTAGTGACGCGATAGAATCTGCCCCGACTCGCCGATGGCGATGTTGTTGAGCGAATGATCCCAGTCCGACAGGTCCGCGATGAAGCGCATGGACGGACCCAGGAGTTGCGAGGTCTGCTTGATGGTGGTGGACGCGCCGCTCATCTCCACCGGCCCGACGTTGAAATAGGCTCCCAGTAACGGAATTTGGCTACCCACAGGGTGCTGGATGGTCAGCTCGGCGTAACGGCCGTAGTCCCAGCGCTGCAGGCTGCCGCCCTGGCGTTCGCGCCCTTCGTCGATGGCGGATTTAAGAGCCTTGAGCAGTGCTGCATCCTCATCGGGAAACCAGCCGCGCGCGCCGTCACGCATAATATTGTCGATGGCCGCCGGCGCGATCATGGCGCGGTATACGTCGGAAGGACCCGCGTAGGCGGCGTTGACCAGCTGTTTGCGCAATTGCTCGTAGACCAACGCCACAATCATCGGCGCGGCCGTCTGCTTCTCCATTTGTCCGTTCCAGGAACGGAGCAGCGCGACGGCTTCCACCAGTTCCGGCGCTGAGGGTTTCTTGCGATCGAACGCGGCTACCACCTCGCGCGCCAGATTCCGGCCGGAGATGGAATACACGTCCTTTTCGATGGCCAGCATGTCGGCGGGTTTCCATCCGGCGCGAGCGGTCAGCAGATTGCGGATTTCCTGGGAGCGGAACGGCGGCCCGAACTGGCCGTTCACGCGATACGGATAACTCTCAGGAAATGGATTCTGATTAGCGGTGACAATCCAACCACGCGGCGGATTGTAGGATGCCGGTAACTGGTCGAATGGAATGAAGCCGTCCCATTCGTAGTCGCCGGAGGCGCCGTCCACAGGCAGATCGCCGTCGTAGTTCTTGCGGATCGGCAGACGTCCCGTGGCGTGATAGCCGATGTTACCGTCGACGTCGGCATAGACGAAGTTCTGGCCAGGGCCGGGAAACCGCGACAGTGCCGCGGTGAAGTTGGTCCAATTGGCGGCGCGATTCAGGTCCAGAAACGGAAACCCGAACGAGCCGGGCTCGCCCGCAACCCAGCGCAACGCGAACAGTTGCTGGTTATCGGAGACGCTCACCGGGCCATGGCGGGTGACCCACTGCCGGAACTCGATCGGCTGCCGGCCTTTTACTCGAATCCACTCGATTTCGGAGCGCGCCTGTTCGAGCTGACCGCGGAAAACATAACGTCCGGTTTGCGGATCGATCCTTTCGTGATAAAGATCCTGCACATCGAAGCCCAGGTTAGTGACACCCCAGGCAACGCGGGCATTGTGGCCAATGATGATCGCCGGCACGCCCGGCAGCGACACGCCAGTGACGTTCAGCCCGGCTGCCTTCAAGTGAACCTGGTACCAGGGCGACGGAATGGACCATTCCAGGTGCGGATCGCTTGCCAGAATGGGCTTGCCGCTGGCGGTGAGCTTGCCTGAAATCGCCCAGGCGTTGGAGCCCGGCTGAAACTCGGTTCCGGCGCGCGCCGGGAACAACGCGCTCACCTTGGCCGCATCGCCGGAGGCCAGCATGTTCATCTTGCGCACTTCGTCCCGCCACGTGGAAGTGAGCGTGCGATACATCTCCAGCGCACACAGTGCGCTATCCACGACCGTCCACGGCCGGGGATCGTAGCGCAACAGGGTAAACTCCAACGGCAGGCGCCCTCGATGCGTTTCGATGAAGTGATTCACGCCCCGCGCGTAAGCAGCCAACACAGCGCGGTCCGCGGCCGGCATGGCACGAACGTCCTCCTCCGCGACGCGACGCATCCGCAGTCGGCGCGAATCCCGATCCCGTTCGATCATGGACGGTCCCAGAATCTCGGACAACTCACCGGCGGCCAGGCGCCGCAGCGCGTCCATCTGCCACAGCCGGTCCTGCGCGGTGACGTAGCCCTGCAGGAAAATCGCGTCTTCCCAAGTGGCCGCCGCGACGTGCGGTACACCGCGAGCGTCGCGCTCAACCACAGCGTGGGCGGAAATGGGAAAGGAGATCCGTCCGGAAGTCTGCGGTAATGGCCGATAGGCAATCCAATAGGCTGCCACCAAACCCAGCACAAGCAAAACCGCTATGCTCAAGTTGATGAACTTCAGGATTCTCGCGAGAAGCACCTGGACGATTCTACTGTACCGCCGTTTCGATTGTATGTCTGGATCAATTCGCACGCAGGAGTGCGTGCGCCACGTCCGAGGGTGCGTGCGCCACAACTAAGAACCGATGCCCTACCGGTTCGTGATCCTGGTGGCCGTGCTGCTGCTCAACGGCTTTTTCGCCGCGGCTGAAGTGGCATTAGTTTCGGTGAGGAAGAGCCGGCTCCGGGCCCTCGCCGATGAGGGGCAGCCGGGGGCCTTGGCGGCTCTCAATCTCCTCGCCAATCCATCGCGACTGCTTTCCATGACACAGGCTGGAGTAACGCTCGCGAGCCTGGGACTTGGATGGGCAGGCGAGAGCACCGTCTATGACTGGCTCCTTCTTGTCCTCGCGCCATGGATGACGCCTCAATATGCCGCGGTTTGGCATGCGGTCAGCTTCGGGGTTGCGTTTCTGTTGATCAGCTTCGCGCACGTGATTCTTGGAGAGGTGGTACCCAAGAATCTCGCCATCGAAAAAGCCGATCGCCTGGCGATCCTGGTCGCTCCGCCGCTGGTGGCGTTCGACCGGATTTCGAGGCCATTCATCTTCTTCGCCGAGAGGACTGCCGCGACTATTTCGCACTGGATCGGGCTGCGCGGGGGCCACACGGGCGGCGGCCACTCCGCAGAGGAGCTGAAGTTCATTATTAGTTCCAGCCGCGCCGAAGGGCACCTCCACCGCTTCGAGGAGGACGCGATTCAGGCTTTGTTGGAGCTGTCCAACTACTACGCCCGCGAGATCATGGTGCCGCGCAACGCCATCGTCTCGGTGTCGGTGGACGCCAGCCTGGATCAGGTTCTGCGCCGGATGCGGGAACACGAGTACTCACGTCTGCCGGTTTATCAAGGCCAGCCCGAGCATGTCATCGGCTACGTGCACTACAAAGACATGATGCGCATTTGGGAAGACCGACGAAACGCCATCGCGCGGAAACGGGTTCTACCCCCGTTTCATCTTTCGCGTGTATTGCGCAAACCCCTGCTGGTGCCTGAAACGAAGCCGCTCAACGATCTGATCGAGGAGTTCCGCATCACCCACACGCACATGGCCATGGTGGTGGATGAATTCGGGACCATCGTCGGGCTGGTGACGCTGGAGGACGCGCTCGAGCAGATCTTCGGCGAAATCGGCGACGAGCACGATATCAAGCGCCCCAAACCCGCAGCCGAGCCGGCGGTGCTGGAAGTCGAAGGCGCGACCACCATCCGCGATCTGGACATGCAATACGGCCTGGAACTGCCGGGCGACGCGGGCTTCGAGACTTTGGCCGGGTTCCTGTTGTTCCAGTTGGGCTACATCCCGAAACCGGGCGAAACGGTGGAATACGAGGACCGCCGGTTCAAGATCCTGGAGATGGACCGCAATCGCATCGCTCGCGTGTCAATCGAACGGCTGCCGCAGCCGGCCGCCGGCGCCGCGAAAGAGTCAAGTTAACTCGGGTCCGCTAGGACTTGTTGAAAACCAGGTGCTCGTCCTCCGCGCCCCGAGGCACGATGGACGTGGTCTCCACGTTCAGCGTCTTACCGTCATCGGACAGCTTCATCCGGTAACGCATCACATGTTCGCCCTTGGTCTCCATCTCCACCAACATCGGTCCGTTGTACCAGAAGGAAGCGGTGGCCTTATCACCCGCTACTTTGCACTCCTTCCCGTCCGTAGTGCACTGCATCTCGACCTTCTTACCGGAACCATCCGCGGTCTCAGTAATGTCGATGGTATTGTCGCCCTCGCTGATCACCCAAGTTGCGCCGTTCGACTTTTCGGCGTGAATCTGGCTCTTTGAGGCGTCCAATTTCCAGGTCCCACTGAGATTCGGTCTATCTTGCGCCGCGCCCGGCAAGACCAAAACCGCCAGGGCCAGGCAACCTGCAACAGTTGATGCACGCAGCATGAAATCCCTCCCTGTCGAATATATTCCAAACCGGAGGGCGTTGGGAAAGAGGCTCAGGCTACTGCGTGGACGTCGCGGATGGAACGGCATTCAGCCCAACCACGAACGCGTCCACATTGCCGTCGCCGGCGCCCTTCGGCTGCCCGCCGAAAGGATCGAACAGGGCGGAGCTGGTGTAGCCCGCCATGTAGATGTTCCCTTTGCTGTCGAAGTCGGCTGCGTACCCGACCTGTAGCCCGTCGCTGCCCAGATAGGTGCTGTAGACCAAGCCCGCCGCGAACGGTTTGGAGGGGTCCAGCTTCAACCCGAATATGTCCAGGCTCCCGTCCCAAGCCGGTTGAGCGGCGTTGGACGTGGTCGGCAGGTCTGGCGAGATGGTGTACCCGGTTAGATACAACGCACCGCTGCCGTCCGGTTTCACATCGAAGGCCGCGTCGGCGTCGTTTCCGCCGAAATAGGTGGAATAGACAAGTTGCGCCGACCGGCCGCCGGTCGTGATGGTCGGATCCAGGATGCTCACAAATGCATCCGTGTTGCCGCCGTACCGCGGCTGCACCGCGTCGAATGTCACCGGAAAATCGGTGGAGATGGTGTCCCCGGCTATGATGACGCGCCCGCTGTTGTCCAGCCGAATGGCGTTAATTTCGTCGATATCGCTACCGCCCAGAAACGTGGAGTAGACCAAATCATTGGGGTCCAGGCCCGGGCTGATGTGCGCGATGTATCCTTTTCCGGACCCGTTCGAAGTCGGCTGATAGCTGTTGCCCACCATCCAGATGTCAGGTGAGTAAGTCGTGGCGCCCAGCCATAGAGTTCCATCCGACGCCAGAGCCAATGCGGAAGCGATGTCCCAGTGCGTGCCGCCGATGTAGATGCTATAGATCTTGGTGGCGGAGCCGGATTGTGATGGATCGTAGCCGGCCACAAACATGTTCTGCTGGCCAATGAGCGAGTGCTGAAATCCGCCGCTGACAGGAAAGTCGGTGGACCGGGTATTTCCGGCGACCCAGATCTTGCCCTGGGCATCCGCCACAATGCCCGTACCGGCGTCGATGGCGCCGCCGCCGAGGAACGTGGAGTATTTCAGCGTTTGCGTCGGGTCCAGCCACACCACGAACGCATCGGCACTGCCACTGGTGCCGGCAATCGTGGTTTGTGCCGCATTCTGCAAGGGGAAATTGGAGGAAAGGGTTGAACCGGTCAGGTAAACATCGCCCTTGGGCCCTACTGTCATGGCTCCAAACGTCTCGTCGCCTGTTCCGCCCAGGTACGTCACGTAGATCACCTTCGGGCCGGAAGAAGTCGACGGGTTGATGACTGCGAGAAACAAATCGGCCGAGCCACCCGCCGCAGTTTGCAGAGAACTACCCACGAGTTCCCAGTCGGTCGAATTGGTCGTACCGGAGACGTAGATCAGGCCGTTCGAATCGTGGGCCATGGCGTAGGCGACGTCCTGATAGGAGCCGCCGAGATACCGGCCCAGCAGCAGAACGGGGTCGATAACGAGGTCGCGCGTGCGATCGTAGCGGCCCAGGACGAGCCCATAGCTGCCATCGCGATTCTTGCGATAACGGCTTGCCACCTCCACCCGCGCGCCGCGGGCGTCCAATTGGTAAGCCACCGGGCGCTTTTGGATCAAGTCTGCCACGAGATCGCCGTTCGGGTCGAGGCGCGCATCGTCACCTCGAAGCCGCAGCCGGATGCGGCTGGGGTCCGCGCCGGGTTTCACCGTGAGATCGTATTCCAGGCGACCGGCTTGGCCGTAATAGACCAGATCAATGCCGGGATATAGGCTGCGCATTTGAAGGCGGGAGTAGTTGGGCACGCCCGTGCGCCACCGGTTGGGATCGTTGCCCAGATACAGGTTGGTCCTGGAGACCAGCGGCTCGGCGGCTTCCAGAGAAACGCCGGCGGATGCACCCGCGAACTGCAGCCGCACCTTCTTCTGTCCTACGCGCAGGCGCGCCTCATTCCCTTGGAACTCAAAGCGAAAGTTAGCGCCACGAGCCAGAAATACGCCGCTCTTCGCTGAAGGTTCGAATCGAAGCGGCGCGGTGGCAAGCACTCGCACGGCATCGGGGGAGGCGGCCGCCGCAAACGCAGCGCCAGCCAGCACACACACAGGAACAGACAGTTTTAATTTCATGTCGAGACGAATTATGCTAAGGACGTCCGCGCCGCCAAACGGGTTAACGAAAAAGTTCGCGCAGAAGCGGATGGGTCCCCGAAACGATTACAAAACTTGACAGTGTGAAACGGCACTGAGATAGAGTTTAGCGTAACGGGGGCGGTCTGCACAGCGTCGGGAAAACTAAGATGTGGCCCAAGAACCTGATGCAGCTTGGAATCGCCGGCTTGTCGTGCGCGGCGTTGCTCTTCGCTTCCGACTTCTGGAAGACGAAAGACTACACGCAGTGGACCAGTGAAGAGGTGGACAAGCTCCTGACTGACTCGCCGTGGGCGAAGGAGCTCACCGTGAATTCCCAGCTGTCGCACGGAAGGGGACGGGGGGGCGGTGGTGGGGGGGGGCGGGGTGGGTTTGGCTTCCCCGGCGGAGGGATTGGGTTTCCGGGCGGCGGTGGATATCCGCGAGGCGGCGGTTATCCAGGCGGCGGCTACCCGGGCGGAGGCGGCGGGCGCAACCCGGACGATGACGGAAGCGGGCGTAGTGCCGGTCCGATGCATGTAACAGTCCGATGGGAAAGCGCGCTGCCGGTTCAACACGCGCTGCTGCGCCAGGAGGGGACGCCTTCGGATTCCTCTGAGAGTAAACCGGCCATCGACGACAACCCGAAATACTACGTGATCTCGGTCCTTGGCTTCCGGATGCCGCAGCGCCGCAGCCGGTCGTACAACGACGACGATCAGACCTCCCAGGACAACGAGCGCGGAAGCGGAAACGCGAGCCGCCAGGATCCGAACGCCAACGACGCGCTGCGCTCACAGCTTCTGGAGTCGGCGCAGTTGACGCCGAAAGGGAAGAGAACCGTTTACCCTGACGACGTACAATTCGAGGGCCCGAACGGGGCCAATGCCATCCGATTCATGTTCCCTCGCAGTGCAGGAATCTCGGCAGGCGACAAGGAAGTGGATTTCATGCTGGAAGTACACCGGATCAAGATAGAACAGAAATTCCACTTGAGAGACATGCAGGACCAGGGCAAGCTGGCGCTGTAAGCCGACCGGTGCGGCCTGGCCGGCGTGGGAATCCGGGGCAAGCGACAATACGGGAGTGATTCCCTACGAACAGCTCTTCGAGAACAACCGCCAGTGGGCGGAGGCCAAGCGGCGCCAGGATCCCGAATACTTCCAGCGGCTGGCGAAGGAACAGAAGCCCGATTATCTTTACATCGGCTGCTCGGACAGCCGCGTTCCCGCCGACGCCATCATGGGCGTGGAGCCCGGCGATGTACTGGTGCATCGCAATATCGGCAACGTCGTGGCCAACGCGGACCTCAACGTGGCTTCGGTCATCGAGTTCGCCGTGGCGCACCTGGGTGTGAAGCACGTCATCGTTTGCGGCCATTACAACTGCGGCGGCGTAAAGGCGGCGATGCAGGCGCAGGACCTCGGGATTTTGAACCCCTGGCTGCGGAACATCCGGGACGTTTACCGTCTGCACAAGGACGAGCTGAATTCGATCGGCGAAGAAGCCCGACGTTACGAACGGCTGGTGGAACTCAGCGTGGTTGAACAATGCATCAACGTGGTGAAGACAGCCGCGGTGCAGCACTCTTACTTGAGGCACGGCTATCCGGTGGTGCACGGCTGGGTATTCGACATTCGCACGGGGCTTATCAAGGACCTGGAGATCAATTTTCCTCATCAGTTGGCCGCGATTCAGGAGATCTATAATCTGACGAACGCGCCGTGGTCTCTAGGCGGTGCATAAATTGCAGAGGGCTCGGCATCCGCCCGCGGAACCCGTGGCTTACAATCGAAGCATGCCCCTGCCGCGGCCCCTGTGCGCCCTGTTGCTGCTCGCTCCGGGCCTTGTCCTGGCTCAGAAGCAGCCGTTTGATGTACAAGCGCTTCAAAAGATCTCTCGGATCAGCGAGCCGGTGCTTTCGCCCGACGGCAAAACGGTCGCGTTTACCGTGCAAACCGTCGACATCGCGCAGAACAACAAACCGAAACAGATCTGGGCAGTGCCGGTGGGTGGCGGCACACCGCGCCAGCTAACCACGCAAGGCGCGGATAACGAGCGGCCCGAGTGGATGCCCGACTCCAAGCGGATCGTTTTCATTTCCGACCGCGGAGGCTCGGCCCAGGTTTGGGTGATGAACGCTGACGGATCGGACGCGCGCCAGATCACGAGCCTCGCCACTGAAGCCGGCGGCGTACTGGTTTCCGCCGACGGCAAGAAGCTGGTGTTCACAAGCCAGGTGTACGTCGACTGTCCGGACGAAGCCTGCAACAAGAGCCGCCTGGAAGATGAAAAGAACAACAAGGTAAAGGCGCACAGTTACACGACGCTTCTGTACCGGCATTGGACCGAATGGCAGACCAAGCGCCGGCCGCATTTGATGGTGGTGGACGCCGACGGCGGTCCAGTGAAGGATCTCACGCCCGGCGACCGCGAAGTTCCGCCATTTTCCTTGGGCGGCCCGGACGACTACGCCATCTCGCCCGACTCGCGCGAGGTGTGCTTCGCCATGAACGCTGACCCGGTTCCGGCCACGGGCACCAATACCGATCTGTTCGTGGTGCCGATCGCCGGCGGCGAGGCCAAGAAGATCACCGTGAATCCCGGGGCGGACGCGAGCCCGCAATATTCGCCGGACGGCAAATGGCTCGGCTATCGAAGTCAAAGCCGCGGTGGCTATGAAAGCGATAGGTGGCGGCTCAACGTGTTGGAGCGCGCGACGGGTCGAGTCAATGTGCTGACCGATTCTCTGGATCGTCCGGTGCAAAGCTTCGCGTGGTCGCCCGATTCCAACGCGCTGTTCTTTACAGTGTTGGACCGCGGCCGGCAGGGCATTGAGCTAATTCCTGTTGCCGGCGGCGCCAGCCGCGTAGTTGTGACGGGCGCGAGTTCGCTGGATGACATGCAGTTGGCGAGCGATGGTAAGACGATGATTTATAGCGAGCAGAGCGGATCGGCGCCCGTGGAGCTGTATCGCGCCAGCTCAGCCGGCGGCGCGCCGGTCCCGCTGACACATTTGAACGACGCCTTGCTGGCGCAGCACCAGTTGACGCCACTGGAAGATTTTTGGGTCGACAGCCCGGACAAGGCGCGCGTACAAAGCTTTGTCGTCAAGCCGCCAAACTTCCAACCCACGCAGAAATATCCGGTTCTGTTCCTGATTCACGGCGGTCCGGAAGGGGAATGGGGCGAAGAATGGACCTACCGGTGGAACGCGCAGGTTTTCGCGTCGGCGGGCTATCTGGTGGTGATGCCGAACCCACGTGGCTCCTTCGGCTACGGCCAGAAATTTACCGAGGACATCAAGGACGATTGGGGCGGAAAAGTGTTCGACGACATCATGGCGGTGGTCGATCACGTCGCTACCCTGTCCTACGCAGATCCGGACCGTATGGCGGCGGCGGGCGGCTCCTACGGCGGCTACATGATCGATTGGATGCTCGGCCACACGCAACGGTTTAAGGCGCTTGTGTCGCATGCGGGCGTCTTCGACCTGCGCAGCGAATTCGGCGCCACCGAGGAGCTTTGGTTCCCGCTGTGGGAGTTTAGCGGCACGCCATGGGACAATCCCGACTCGTACGCGAAGTGGTCGCCCAGCTTCTACGTGAAGGATTTCAAGACGCCGACGCTGGTCATCCACGGCGAGCAGGACTTCCGCGTGCCTTACACGCAAGGACTGCAGCTCTTCACGGCCTTGCAGATGCAGAAAGTGCCGTCCAAACTGCTGGTTTACCCCGACGAGGGCCATTGGATCCTAAAGCCGCAAAACAGCGTGCTTTGGTACAACTCGTTCCTGGATTGGATCGGCGAATGGACCAAGGCCGCGCCGCCCGCGGCAGCGACTCCCGCCGTCACCAAAGGCAACTAGATTCCCAGGCGCTGCTTCAGCTCGCGCACGCGGTCACGCGAGACGGTCAGGTCGGTGCGCTTGGCGTCCTTTAGCCGCACGATCATGCGGCCGGCAATCCCGGCGTGCAACTCCTGCACGTAATCCACATTCAGCAGAATCGCGCGGTGGATGCGAATGAATCGCCGCGGGTCCAGTTTCTGCTCCAACTCCTGGATGGTGTGGTCGACGACGTAGTTCTTCCCGGCGGTGGCAGCGTAGGTGAGCTTGTCAGAGGCGAAGAAATGCGTGACCTGTGCGAGATCGACAAGTTCCACACGCTCGCCCACGCGGGAAGCGATGCGCTCTGGATAATCGGGCGAACGTTCCGTGAGCTTTGCGACCAGCGCCTGAATATCGGGGCGAGCCCTAGCGCCCATGCGTTCGATCTTGTCGAGGGCGCGATCCAGTTGCGCGGCTTCAATCGGCTTGAGCAGATAATCCACCGAGTTCACTCCAAATGCCTCCAGCGCGTACTTGTCGTAAGCTGTCGTGAACACGACCCACGGCTGAGGATCCAGGCGCGAGAGCATCTCGAAGCCGGTCATCGCAGGCATTTCGATGTCCAGGAACAGGACGTCCGGCTTGGAGGCGAGAATGGCGGGGACGGCCTCCACCGGGTCGCTGCTTGTTCCAATGATCTCCACTCGCTTCGTTGCGGCGAGCAGGCGCCCGAGCCGCTTCAGCGCGAGCGGTTCGTCGTCAACCAGAAATGCCCGCATGCCCGTTCGTCGTTTGAGGAATCGATAGAGTTACCGCGTTGTGGCCGTCTTTGCGCTCAAGCGTCAACGCGGCTCGCTGATCAAATAGAGTTGCCAAACGACCCTTCAGGTTGTCCAGCCCGTGGCCGGCAGGCGCGGATTCCAGGCGAAAAGCCGGACCGGAATCCGTCACCTCCACACGCACGCGTCCGTTGTCGCGTGCCGCCGTTACTCGCACTTCCCCTCCCTCGCGATTCGGCGCCACGGCATACTTCACGCTGTTCTCCACCAGCGTTTGCACGGAAAGCGGCGGTACCTCGGCGGCTCCGATGTCGTCCGGCACATCGATGGCGTAGCGCAGCCGCCCGCCGAAGCGGGCCTGCTCGATCGAGAGATAGTCGCCCACGATCTTCATCTCATTGGCCAGCGGGACCAGGCCGGCGTGGTTGGAATCGAGCGAGAAGCGCAACAGCGCGGCCATCTGTTCCACCAGGCGCTCGGCGCGGGCAGGGTCCTCGGGAATGAGCGAAGAAATCGAATTGAGCGTGTTGAAAAGGAAGTGGGGATGGATGCGCGATTCGAGCGATGCCAGTTGCGCCTCCGTGGCCAGCTTGAGTGCGCGCTCGCGCTCCAACTCCTGGGTTCGCAGCGCCAGCCTGGCATCCTCCACCTGTCCTCGAAGCATCTCGTACATGCCAACCACCGCCGTCGCGGCCAGCGTCAACAGAATTACGAGCTTGAGATTGCCGGTGAATTGAAGCCAGTATTCCGCACGGGTATTCAGGCCGAGCACCACCAGAAGCAGGCCCGCGACCATGGCGCCTGCGACCGCAACCGTGGTTGCTAGCAAGGCGCGCAACACCCACTGGACCCACTGGCCAAGCCTTTCGCCCCAACACCACACGCGAGGAATGACGAGAAACGCCAGCGACCCGATCGAGTGTGAATAAATCAGCGAATAGCCAAAGTTAATCAGAAGCCTGTGCAGAGTTACGGTCTCGTTGAATGCGACGAACAGCAGCGGCGGAATGAAGGCCAGCGCCGTGTCGATGACCAGGCAGCGCAGCACGCGTCGGGATAGTGTCATTGGATCCGCCTTTGGCCCTGTGACCTCATCTTACTTGCTCGTGTGGCAACTCAGGCAACCGGCCTGTGCGGGCGGCAGAGTGCCGTTTTCGAGCCACGCGGCGGCGGACTTTTCGTAGGAAGTTCCCGGCAGCTCTTTCTGTATCCGCTCGAACCACGCCCGCGCCTTACCTTGATCGCCCAGACGGCTGTAGCCATCCGCCAGACCCAGCATCAATTCGCCGCTTTTGTGAGTTCCCAAGTGCGACAGGCCGGGCCCCTGTACCGAGTAGGCTTTCTCGTAGTCTGAAATGCCTTTCTCGATCAAGGGCCGCTCGACATCGAGATTGTGGAGGTAGTGCGTAGCCGTCAGCAAAACGGCGCCTCGCACAATGCGCACGCCCAAGCTGTCGGGCGCGATCTCTACCGCCTGGTCCATTTCTTTCAAACCCCGGTCCCACAGCGTGATGCCGGTCTGTTGGTCGCCTTTCTGAAAAGCATCGCGCGACCGGGCCACCAGGCCCATGCCGTGCCAGACCAGCGGCTCGGCCTGCTTCGGATCTTGCGCCAGAATTTCCTCGCAAATCTCCATGCCTTGCTGGAGCGAGGTGGCGTCGCCCGCCAAACCGGCGAAGAAGTAATTGCGAACCTTCATGTCAAATCGTTCCTGGGCTGCCTGCAGGAGAGCGCCCAGAAGAGCCAAAATCGTTAATGTCCGTTTCATTGGTGTTCCTTTCGAGTCCAGAATAGGGTGCCTCGAGGCGAATTTCCTCGCCGAATCGGACCAAGGGCAGGATTACCGGACAGGACGTACGGAAAAGGGGATGAAACGGAGGCTAGTGGACTAGTTCCAAATGAACAAAACCCGGCAGGCTGGCCGGCTGATTACCGAGGAAAACGATGCGGCGAGTCTTGGGAAATGGCAGGCCGGATTGGATGGCGCGCGCGTAGAAGCCGACGTTGCGCAGAATCTGGCGGTAGCTCTCGTCCTTTGTATCCAGAAACGCAGCTTTCGACAGAAAACCCGCACCCCAACCCAGCGGAAGCACGCAGCCGCGCTGGGCTTCGCGGACCTGGCTGAGACGCGCCTCCAGTTGCTCCAGGGTTGATTTCAGCAGCGCCAGGCCCGTCCACTCCGCATATTGCTTCTGCAGGCGCAGAATCTGCTCGGTGTAGCCGTTCACTAATGCGAACATGGCGTCGATGTCGATCGGGTCGCGGCGGCGCAGCGCTTTCGAAATCTCGGGCTGCGCGAGAAAGGCATTGAGATGCCACTGGCCTTCAAATACAGTTCCCGGCACGGCCATTTCCGCGAACGTGGGCGTGCTATCTTCGGCCCGCTTCACGCTGCCGCGTGGGCTTTGCTTCCAGGCCAGTTCGAGCTTGCCGGGGCCGCGCGAGTCAAGCGTCGACACGCGCAGAAGGTAAATCTTGAAGACACTTTCGGGAACCGTCTCAGAGTCCAATGCCGCGACTTGACGCATCGGATCGGCGCCCGCATTCCCCATCACAGACTCCTCCACCGATTGTGCAGGATGCCGCGGCAAACGGCCTTCCGTGCCGGTACGCCCGGCCAGATCGGCCAAGGCACGATCTTTGAGCCGTCCGTGCACTACGCCTGTCCGCAACGCGCCCTTGATAGCCGTCCCCGGCAAATAAGGCCCCCGAGGCCCAGTGCTGAATGTGGGGATGAACAGGTGCTCGGCGAAAGTCTTATCCCAGTATTGGGATGAGCTTGGATGCTCGAAAGGAATGCGCCGTCCGGCATAGTTCTGCGCGAACCCGCCCCACGAAGCGAAATCCAGCTTCTCGGCCTTCTTGAGCTGATTCAGGTACCCCTCGAGCCGGGGCCCTTTCGCCAGCAACCGGAAGATGCGCCATTGATCGAGAACGTTGACGTGATCCTTCCACACCATGTAGTCGATCGGCGCCAGCTTATGGCCGTCGCCAACCAGCGTAGGGGTCAGGCAAGTGAGGCGGTATTTCATGCGGCCACCCGCCAGGGAATCGGAACCGCTACAGCAAATCCGGCGCGATAGACAGGGTGGGGAAAGCCATCCGGAGCGACGTCGCTAGCCGCGCCGCGCAGATCGCCCCCAGCGAGAAGCACGGAACCTTCGGCAATCATCAGGCTGGACTTCTTCGATTCGCCCCAGCGCGCCGCGCTTTCGATGCGGCCGGAGCGAGAAACAGTCGCGTAGCTGCCGCGCTTCCAGTCCACGGTGTCCGCGCTCGATGGCGTATAGAGCGACAGAAGCCAATGCGCGCGCTCCGACGGCTGGTCGGACGGCGGCGCTTGCGGAGGGATCCACGGCTCCCACTCCGGAGCCTCGGAACGTCCCCATCCGCGGGACCGTTCGCCGCCAAATCCGGAATCGGCCAGTAGCGCCAGCGCGCCACGGACCGGTGCTTCCCATTGCGCGGCCGCATCAGTATCGGCGAATTGAACCACGGTCCACAGCCCGGCCTCGCGAGCGAATTCCAGGCAGGCCGTGGAATGCCCTTCCACGTTGGCATGGTGCACGCGGTCCACGCCCGCGTTGGACCGAATCGAGACCCGGAACGGGCCTACGGCGTTCTCCGGCACCAGGCACTCGCTTTCGCCGTCCACGGTCCAGCGATCTTCGTTGACCGGCTGGTCCGCCAACAGCGACGCAATCACAGACAGTGGCACGAATCGCGCTGCTTTGTAGCGAACTTTGCTGGATTCGGCGGGCGGCCAAATGCTGCGAGGCGGAACCACGAGCAACGTCTTTCCGGCAAACGGATAGAAAGAGCTGAAGCGAACCGCGGGCGTTTCGGCGCGCGCCGTCGCCTCCAACCAGGACTCCGCCAAGCCTAGCTGCGACATCGCCGCGCACACGGCCGAAAACACGGCGTCGCTGTGGTAGACGAGATCCACGCGATCGCGCGCGCCGGAGTCCGGCCCGAATCGCCACGGCCCGAGCGGACGGAACCGCACGGAGAAATTCGTAATGGCGCCTTCCGGTGACATCCCTACTCGGCGAGTTTTTCGGCGAAATCAGCAGCCGTGACCAGCTGCTGCAACTCCGACAGGCTAGCGCCCGCTAGCAGTTCCTGCTCCACAGCGCCGGCAGCGTAGAAACCGCGGCCGCGCCACGTTAGCTTTAAACCCGATAGCGCGACTCGGCCATTCCCGCGCGATCCGCCGCCACCCAGGCTGTCGTCTTCCAGCAGCCGCAGACCTTCGATCAGCCGTGGCAGTAACTCCCGGTCCTCGACGCACAGAACGTCCATCACAACCCGGAAATGAAAGCGCGCGCCGGCCGGCACCCGTTCTAGCGTCCGGGGATTGGCCTGCGACGTAATACGGTCGATGGCGTTCTCGCTCTTCACCTCGGTCAGCTCGTCGTCCATGTTCTCCCGCATCTGCGGCGTGATGCTCTCCGCGATCAGCGGCGCGTCGTACACGGTCAAACGCGCTGGAGTAGCGGCGCTGGCCTCCACCGCGTCGCCCGAAACCCGGTCCATGCGTCCCGGATTGCGCCCGAACAGCAGGCATACTTCGTCATCCGGCCGCTCACTCTGATGAATGCGCACTTCTTGCCCCTTGCGTTTGGAAAGATAGACCAACTCGGAAGGAACGGCCAGGCCGGAGGATTGTTCCAACAAAGACCGCAGCTTGCCTCGCAAGGAACTGCCGGGAATGTACGGCAACCCGAACGCGTCCTTCACGACCGGATTGTCCGCGCCGCCGATTTCGAGGGAACCTTTGCCCGCGCCAATGTGCAGCCCCGTCTGACAGGTGATATCGCCTTCGAGGATTAACTTCCCGATCAGCTTCAACTCGGTTTGCGCTGTGTGCGAACTCATGGAATGGTGTGTGGTCTCCGGTGGGTTATTCGTTATAGGCGACGATGGCTTCAAACAAATCGCGGAAGCGCTCGTAGCCGCGAGCGTCGTTCTTGCGCGTCACCTGAAGCAGAAGCTTCTCCAGCGAATCCAGGCTGCGCAGCGAGTGGCGGGCGATCGTATAGGCCAGGCGCGCGCGCAGCATCACGAACTGCTGCTGCCGTTCGCTTTCGGGCGCCCGGACCGCCCGGCGCACCGCGTTGTACAGGCGCCGCAACTGGCTCTTGGTCCCGGAATCCATGTCGCGCATGCGGCTGACGACGCCATGGGCCTGGTTGTCGAGGTACAGAGGATCGGAGATCAACTTCTCGATATCGATTTCCGGCGGACCCTCGAAGCGGCCCCGGTCTCCCCGGCGGTCGTCGCCCCGCTCTCCCCTGCCTCCTTCCCGGCGGTCTCCAGGGCCACGGCCCTCGCGGCCTCGGCCTTCTCCGCCTCGCCCTTCGCGGCTGCGCGGTTCTTGTTGCTGCTGCGGCGTATCAGCCATCTAATCTCATCTCCTACTCTAACTTTCCCCGGGTCCTTCAGTAGACAATCTCGCCCATTCTAACGCCACTCTGCCTGACGGGCGCAACTTCAGGTTCACCGGATTCTTGCCCACCAGGTCGGCAATCAGGCTGGTCCGCGCCTTTTGAAAATCGCGCGAGCGCGAGCTGCCCAGAATACGCAGCAATCGCCGGTGGAAACGCCACGGGCGCTCGGTCCGGCGGGCTCCCGGCGCGCGCCTGGTTTCCCGATAGATGCCGCAAAGATCCCGAATGTATTGCGGCGGCACGCCAAATTCGCGCACCATGGCGGTCAGCTCGTCCTTCAACTCGCCGGCGTCGGCCAGTTGTTTCCATTCCAGCGTGCGGCCCAGCAGATAGAAGCAGTCCTTGTCGGCTGACTTAGCAACGTTCAATTTGTCGCCGGCCCGTTCGTACACCGATGCCAGCGGCGTCTCCAGATCCGGCGCCAGCGCCAGCGCCATAGTGATGGTCTTGCCCTCCGGCCCTGGAAAATCCTTGAGCTGTTCTTCGGTAACCCGATGAAACAACCGCTGCAGTTCGCGAGCGAATGCAATCAGCGCATCCCAGGCGCCGTAGACCGCAAAGTCGTCACCGCCGGTGTAAAGCAGGTTCACCTTGCGCCAGAATTCGGGCAACGAGCACAATACCTCTACTTCGCCGGCGAAGAACTGCTTGTACAACACCGACAATTGGACGTGCTCCTCGATGCTGTGCAGACGCCGCATACGGATGGCGAAATTGTCGACATCGCCCCGCAGCACTCCCCAGACCGGCCGGCCCTCGGCGCGTCCGGCTAAAACCGGCGCGGAAGCCGCGTCCCGGCCATCGTCCGTGAGCGCCGTGTGGCGGGCCAACGGAACCGCGTCCGGAGTGGAGCCAACGCTCCAATTGAACTTTCCGCCACTGCTGCTGATTTGCGCCGGGAACTCGGGCGACCAGCCAATCGTGGAGGCGTCGCGCAGCGATCCGGCCAAGTCTTCAAAATAGCGCGAATCGGTTTCCGGCACGCTCTCTGCCATCGATCCGGAGTCGGCCAGCGGTGTACCCTGCTTGCGCTGAAACTCATCGTTGATGCGCTTTCGCACCACCGTCCAGTCGCCCAGATTCTCGGTAATTGCCCACAGCAGTTGCAAATGGCCTTGGCTCAATTGACGGATTCCGGCGCCGGCAGCATTTAGGAACTCCTCCGCCTGAGGCCGGGCCTCTTCCGGAAGCACAACGAGAAATTGCTCCCCGCCGCTCGATCCCAGCAGCATCTTGGACAAACCCAGCCCGTCGATGAGGGCGCGCGGCAGAACCTCGCTTAACAGGCTGACCCAGCGCAGCCGGCCGGCGAATAGCGCCTCCCCAGGGTGGCCGGAGAGCAAGAACTCCTCAGCTCCCAAGATCTTGCCCTGTAATAGGATCTGCACGGACATCTGAAGTTGTGACGAAAGCTCAAATGTACCACGAGCCGTTCGCGGGATGGTGCGGCGAGAAACGAGAACCACGGATCAACGGGATGTCGAACCACCCGGACGATTTGCTAGCTTGGGGATGGGTTGTCACAGCGGCTCCTTGAACAACATGAAGAAAAGCTCCAGCTCGTCCTAACGCTGGTCATCGGCGCCGTCGTCGGCCTGGTGGTGGCTGCCTTCATTTACGTCACTGAAAATCTTGGCGCGCGCCTGTACCCGGCCGGCGGAGCGGCCTGGCGCCGCCTGTTAATGCCCAGCGGTGGTGCGCTGATCACCGGTTACCTGCTGTATCGTTTTTTTCCTAACGCCCGCGGCAGCGGGATCCCCCAAACGAAAGCCGCGTTGTTTCTTCGCGATGGATTCATCACGTTCCGCACCGTTTTCGGGAAGTTCTCCTGCTGCTCGGCATCGCTTGCGAGCGGCATCGCCCTGGGCCGTGAAGGGCCGTCGGTGCAGATCGGTGCGGGACTGGCGTCGGTGCTGGGCCGGCGCCTGGGACTCGGTCCCAAGAGAATCCGCGATCTCATTCCCGTCGGGGCCTCGGCGGCGCTCGCAGCAGCGTTCAACACCCCCGTTGCAGCAGTTCTCTTCACGCTGGAAGAAGTGATGGGCGACATGCATGCGCCCGTCCTGGGATCCATCGTCCTCAGCTCAGCGACAGCCTGGGTGGTGTTGCACCTTCTGCTGGGCGACGAACCGCTGTTCCACGTCCCCGCCTATCAGCTCGTCAGTCCCGTCGAATTCATCACCTATGCGGTGTTGGGAGTGGGGGGAGGCCTGGTCTCCGTCTGCTTCGTAAAACTGCTGCTGTATATCCGGAAAAACTTCCTGGCCTTCCCCAAATGGAGCGAATGGATGCATCCGGCCGCCGGAGGTTTGCTGGTCGGCGTGATGGGCTGGTTCGTCCCGCAGGTTCTGGGCGTCGGGTACGGGCACGTCAGCGAAGCACTGAATGGGCAAATGACCCTGCGGCTCATGGCGCTGCTGGTCGTCTTGAAGCTGCTTGCCACCACCGGCTGCTACGGCTCGGGAAACGCGGGCGGCATCTTCGGACCCAGCCTGTTCATCGGCGCGATGATGGGTGGCGGCGTGGGTACCGTCGCGCACCACCTGCTGCCCGACTACACCGGAAGCGTAGGCGCGTACGCGCTGGTGGGGATGGGCGCCGCCTTCGCGGGAATCGTCCGCGTACCCCTCACCTCCGTGATCATGATCTTCGAAATGACGCGCGATTACTCCATCATTGTGCCGCTTATGATCTCCAACCTCATGAGCTTCTACATCTCCTACAAGTTGCAGGAAGAGCCGATATACGAAGCCCTGCAGCATCAGGACGGCCTGCATTTGCCTGCCGGAGTCCGATATCGGCAGGAGATGTTGATGGTTCGGGATGCGGCACGGGCGCCCGCCCACCTTCTGCACGCGAGCCAGACCATCCAGGATGCCGCTGCGATGTTGAATTCGAACCGCAACGCCTGGCCGGTGCTGGATGGCAACCAGAACCGGCTGGCTGGCATGGTTTCGCTTGCTCAGGCGCAGCGGGAAATCGACGCCGGGAACGCCGCGAAACCGCTGGCCGAGGTATTGCCCGTCGATTTGGAGGCCTCTCAATTAACGGCCGAGAGATTCCCGCACGTGCATCTGGACCATCCCGCTGACGTGGCCCTCCGCCGCATGGCCCGCGCCCACATGAACGTGCTTCCGGTCGTCAGCCGGTCCAATATTCGCGAGCTCAAAGGCATCGTTGCCATCGACGAAATCCTGCGCGCTTACGGGTCGGACGCGGAACACGAAAACGAGGCGCCTCCGCTACGAGAAGGCTCGAGGTCGAAACGCTTCCTCCCGGGACTGATCGCCGCCGCGCTGGGAATCCTGATATTGATCAGTTTCCTGAACTACTACTACCGCTCCACGCGCACCGAGCGCGCCGCCGAATACTTCAAAACGGGCACTGCATTAGAAGGGCAAGACCGCAAGGAAGAGGCCGTCGAACAGTTCCGGAATGCGCTGTCGTTTGCCCCGCAGAATTCGCAATACAGGCTCGCCTTGGGCCTGGCACTGGAACAATCGGGACACCCGAATGAGGCCCTGGTCTATCTGGACACCGTGGTGAAGCGCGATCCGGAGAATGGCCGGGCCTATCTTGGCATTGCACGCGCCGCTGCGCGGGAAAATCGGGTTACGGATGCAGTTACTTCCTATCACAAGGCCATTTACGGCTCCTGGCCGGGGGGCCAGGAACAGAACCGCATGCTGGCCCGCCTGGAACTGGCCGATTTTCTGCGCAAGAACGGCCAGAACACAGAGGCTGTAGCCGAACTGTTAGCGGCCCTTGGTCCGGCCGTTCACGATGCTCCGCAGAAGAGGAACATTGGGAAGTTGTTGCTGGAATACGGGTCCGCGCGGCAATCGGCGGCCGTTTTTCATGATCTGCTGCAGTCCAACCCGCGCGATGCCGAAGCCTATGCCGGCTTAGGCGCGGCTGAACTGGCTCAGGACGATTTCGTTGCTGCCCGCGATGCCTACCGTAGCGCAGTTCGCTGGAATCCCGACGACCCCTCAACCCGGACACAGCTCGACCTCTGTGATCGCGCTGCCGCGCTCGACCCCGATGCGCCCAGACTGCGCAGTTCCGAACGTTACCAGCGCGCCTACGCCATCCTCAAAGGAGAGCTGGCGGAATCGGACGCCTGCCTGGCCAACGTTTCCCGCACTTCCTCGAGCGGGATTGCCGATGCCGCTCGCAAAGCTCTGGCGCAACGGCGGCCGGCAGGGGCGTTGGATGATGTCACCGACGCCGACCTGTCGCTGGCTTTGAGTCTTTGGAAAGGCAGGCAGGCGGTTTGTGGCTCGCCCTCGAACGGAGATCCGGTGCTGAACCGCATACTCACCAAGCTCTCCAAACAGTAACCGAAACCAGTTACTCGGCCTGCGCCTGCGTGATATGGGTGCGGCGATTCTTTTGCCAGCAATCCTCGGTGTGATCCGAACAAGCCGGCTTGTCTTTGCCATAGCTGATGGGACGAAGCTGATCGCCCGGCAGCCCCATGGTAGCCAGGTAATCCTTGCTCTGCTTCGCGCGAGCGTCGCCCAGGGCCAGGTTATACTCCTCGGAACCCCGCTCGTCGCAGTAGCCCTCCACCGTCAGCTTGAAATCCGGATACTGCTTGATAATGTCCGACAGCTCCTTCGCATCCGCCATCAGAGTGCTCTGGGCGTCCGGCCGCAGATCGTGCTTGTCGAAGTCGAAGTAGGCGTCCTGAATGCGGTTCAACAGGTCCTGAATCCTGACGCGCGTCGCGGCATCCGGCATCCGATGTTGAGGCGCAGCGGCGGTCTCCACGGGCCGGGCGGGAGTCTGACGGGCCGTCGTCGCCGGGGCCGGCTTGGCCGGATTAGAGTAACTGGGCGGCGGCGGGGGTGGCGGCGGGGTCGAAGCTACCTTTTTTGCACAACCGGCAAATGTCAAAGTCAGCGCGGTAACGGCGGCGCAAGCCAGGAATCGCGATTTCATCCAAAAGCCTCCTTAGGAACTGCAGTCATAGAATACACAAGCCGAAGTTGGACGAGGAATCCCGTGCTACCTGTATTTTCTTAAGTGAATCACCTCAATACCGGATACACGCGATTCCCCTCCTCACCCGGCCGAACTATCTTAGAAGGGTGTGGTTTGATCGAAGCCAGCACCGGCCCTGGGTAATCCTGGTCGCGGGTTTCGGCGGCTTGCTGCTCCTGATGGCTGCCGCCGAGGCGGGCGCGGTTCTGTTCCTGAACGGCTTGCGCCGGAGCGGCAATGACTTGCAAGGCCATTTCCTGGAGCGGAATCGTACGCTGGAGCGGCTGCGCTCCAACATCTATCTGTCCGGGACCTATGTACGCGATTATTTACTTGCTCCCGAGACCCATGGAGCCCAAGCCCAACTCGTCGCTCTGGAAGGCCTGCGACGTGACACCACCATGGCTCTGAACACGTATGCGCAGACGCTCGAACCCGAAGAAGCCGCCCCGTTTCAGGCCTTGCGCTCGCAAATCGAGGATTACTGGAAGGTGCTGGACGGGACATTCGCCTGGAGTCCGGCCGAGCGGGACCAATACCGTTCCGCCTTTTTTTATCAGGAATTGGTGCCCAGACGGACCTCGATGCTCCAGATCGCCGATCGTATCGCCGCCTTGAACGAGGACGCTCTGCGGCGCGGCGACAGCCAGCTCGGGACATTGTTCGGTAAGCTGCAACTCTGGTTGATTGCGATGAGCGCCGTAACGTTGCTGGGTGGGGCGGGCCTGGCCGCGCTCACCATCTCGCATCTCCTGAAGCTCGAAGCGGAGTTGGAGCGGCGCTTAAAAGAGAGCGAACAGGCTCAGGTCAGCTTGCAGGACCTGTCCGCGCGCCTGGTGCGCGCCCAGGAAGATGAGCGGCGCGCGTTATCGCGCGAATTGCATGACGAGGTCGGCCAGGCCTTCTCGGCCGTCTTGATGGAAGCCGAGAACCTGCTGGATCTGGAACGTGAGCCGGAGGTTAGGACGCACCTGGAGTCGATTCGCGGCGTGGCTCAGAAAGGCATGAACGAAATCCGGAACATGGCGCTGTTGCTGCGACCCTCGATGCTCGACGACTTCGGCCTGATTCCCGCGCTGGAGTGGCAGGCGCGCGAAGTGGCCAAGCGGACCGGCATGCGCGTGGGCGTGGAGAGCGATCTGGCGGGCGAACTGCCGGAAGAGCACAAGACCTGCGTCTACCGCGTCGTTCAGGAAGCTCTCAACAACTGCGCCCGGCACGCTCAGGCCACGGCGGCGCAAGTCTCCGTGCGTTCTGAGGATGGACGGATCGTCGTCGGAATTCAGGACGACGGGAGCGGCTTCGATCCTCAACGCGTACGAGGGTTGGGCTTGATGGGCATGGAAGAGCGCACGCGCCACTTGGGCGGCGCCTTCGAGATCGATTCCCAGCCCGGCCGCGGCACGTGTGTCCGGGTCACTCTGCCGCTCGCCATGTTCCCCAAAGCAGCTGCGGCGCAACGCTTGCGCCAGGCTCCGGTGCCTCCTCGCAGCGACGTGATTCTGGTGTCGGACGGAGGGCTGGCTGATGGAACAGATCCGCATTCTGCTGGCTGACGACCACAACATCCTGCGCGACGGTATGCGCCTTCTGCTGGAACGGCAGCCCGGGTTCGTGGTCGTGGGCGAGGCTTCCGACGGCCGCGAGGTCCTTACGCTTGCCCAGGACCAGCGCCCCGACGTTGTGGTGATGGACATCGCCATGCCCAACCTGAACGGCATTGAGGCCACTCGCCGCATCGTGGACAAACATCCGGCCACCGGCGTCGTGATCCTCAGCATGCATCACGACGAGAGCTACGTCATCCGCTCGCTAAAGGCTGGTGCGCGCGCCTACCTGCTGAAGGACGCCGTGAAGGGAGAACTGATTGCCGCCATCCAGGCCGTCGTGCAAGGCCGGTCCTTCTTCAGCCCCAAAATCAGTAAAATCCTGCAGGAGGACTACGTCCGGACGATTGAGCTGAAGAACGTCGAAGACAGTTACGACCTGCTCACGGACCGCGAACGCGAGATTCTACAGTTGGTGGCTGAGGGCAAGACCAACAAAGAGATCGCCGGCGAGCTTAATCTGAGCATGTACACCGTGGATACCCATCGCTCGCACATCCTGCAGAAGCTGAATCTGCACAGCGTGCCGGAGCTGATTCTCTACGCGGTGCGCAAAGGGATCATTTCCTGAGCCGCTCGCGCGTTACGGTCCCGTCTTGGCAGCCGAGGCGGCGTCCGTATCCACCACCACGTACACATCCATCACAATGCTCACGTGTCCTTCCAGGAAATGCCCGCCCCTGGTGCTGCCGTCGGACAGCGCCACCACCGTGTGCGCGTGCACACTGGGCTTGCCGTTCTGCAGCGTGATGTCGCCGGCAAACGCCACGACCTCCGCTTCCTGATTGACCTCGATTTTCTTAAACGCCCGTATGTCGGGATTGGTCCAGGCCAGTAAGGCCGAGCTGAACGCACCGACCCCGGTGAAGTGCGCGGCGGTAATGTGATTTTTCTCCGCGAACTCCGTCAAACCCGACAAGACCTCATCGCCTTTGGAAAAATGCACGCGAAAGGTCCGGCCCGTCGCAGCTAATTCCGTCGCCTGCATCCCGGGCGCCAGCCCGCGCGCCGTAACTTCTTTGCGAGCTACATAGCCCTCGGGTAGCTGTGCCGGGGTCTGAGCGTCTGCCAGGCCGAAGCAACAGCCTGCAAGCAAGATCGAAAGTACGCGATTCATCGAGGCGCCTCCCCGGAAAGCGTATCACGCCCCGATGGGCTTCTACTGACTGATCGTCAGCTTGGCGGCTTGACTCGCCGAATTCCCCACCGTTACCACCACGGGCTGATCGCCCAAAGGCACGTTCGTGGGAACCGTGTAATTGATCTGCGTCACCCCTACCAGGCCGTACGGGATGCCGACGAAGGCAATGTTCGCGGGTTGGTTGGCAACGGTGACCGAAACCGGAAGCCTGGGCTTGGGCAGTTGCGATAACGGCGTGCTCGGATCGGGCGCCGTCCCGGTGGGAAGGCTCGGATTTACGTTTCCCTCGCCGGTGATGAACAGCGTGGTGGTTTGCCCGCGCTGAGCGCTCGAAAAAGGAGCGCTTACAAAGCCGTTCGTCATGAAGATTCCAGGGCCTACCTCGGTGACGTTGAGAGTGAAATTGACGTTGGCATACGGATTTCCCACCGTCAGCGTCTGCCGCCCGAGCGGGGTCTCATAGGGTATCTGGATGTTCACCTGATTCGGCGAAACATAGTAGAGCGGCAGTGGATTCGTCACGTTGCTAATCGTTGCCTCGAAACCTGCCAGATAAAATGGCAGCGGAACCGCGTGCGCCTCCTGCGCGAAGTCGCCCAGAGCGGTGCCATACACGCTGACCAGCATGCCGGGAGCGATTACCACCGCGCCCGACGCCGCATTGCTGGCGCCGCCCACCGTCAATTGCGTTTGTGGCCCGTTGAACGGCACCGAAAGTTGTTGAGACCACGCGCGGCCGCCCGCATCCAGGCCGGCAAATCCAAACGTGACCGTCGCAGGAACCGTCAATGTTTTAATCCCCAGCGTCACCGATGTCGACCCGCCGGCCGTAATTGCACCGCTGGCAAAATCCTGCGCGACATTCTGAGCCTGGCCATTGATGGTAAATCGCGTGAGCGTGGTCGCCACGCCTGCTTCCTCATTTAAAGTGATGGTGAACGTCCAGCGGTTGCCTTGAGCGTCCGGGGTTTGTTCGAACACCGGGTTCTGATCGATGGAAGGCACAATCGCCGAGCCGGACGGAACATTGACGGCGCTAGTCCATTGATGAACGAAATTGTTCGCATCCGGAGAGCCCAGGCCGGTAGTGGAATCGTAACCGGGGCCCGCGCTGTAACCCATCGATCCCGTGGTGCAGTTGGGCGTTCCCGTGATACAGGGAACAATGTTGTTTCCGGTCGAGACATCGTGAAAAACGGAGGGCGTATTCTGCGCCATCCGATACAGCATGGGATTGATATTTCCCACACCTGCCTGCTTCTGCGCGCCGTTCGAGGCCAGATATTGATTCAGCAGCGTCACGATGCCGGCCATCGTCGGCGCTGCCATCGACGTCCCGCCATAGACCTGCAGCCCGCCGCCCGTGTACACCTCGTAGCCGTCGTGATCCGCAGACGAGCTGATCGCCAGGTCCGGTACGTGCCGGAATCCGTCATTGGGTACGCCCGGTCCGGTCTGCCAGACCGGCTGGGGAAAGAAAGTGCTCACGCCGCCGCCCGTTGCGCTCAACGCGCGATCCACGCCCGTGTCATTCCAGGCCCGCTCAGGAATGTACTTCTGCGCTGAGGCGCCATTGGCCGTGTTCGTGCTGCTCCAATAGAAACCCGTCCCCTCGATGAACTCGGAGCCGCCCATCCCGGTGACCTCGGGAACAGCTGCGGGAATATCCACGTTCAAACCCGTTTGCGCCGCGGGAGGCGACTGCTGTTCGCAGTCGGCGGCCCCGGCATCGCCGGAAGCGACCAGCCAGGTGATGCCTTCCGCATTGGCCTGCTGCGCCAGTTGCTGAAAGGAAGGCAGATCCACCTGGTCCGCCTGTTCGCAAAGTCCGTAGCTCATCGTGATCACGGGCGCGTAGTTATTGTCGATGGCGTCCTGAACGGAATTGAATACGTTGCTGGAGTACACGAAGAGAATCGTCGCGTTCCGTGCCACCGCGCCCGCCCATTCCAGGTCCAGGTCCGCTTCCGGAAGATCGTCCTGGCTGATGCCGGGATCCGTTTCGTCGGGCGGCAGGACTTTTTGCGGATCGTTCGCGGGCAGGTTATACCTGTTGCGAAACGCCTCGATATCGGACAGGTTGATGTCTGTCTGCCCGACCACCACCAGCTTCTGACCGGTTCCGTCGATCCCCGCGGTGTACAGCGGCGCGACATCGTAAATGGTGGCGAAATCGTCCGGCACAATGTTGTGGATTCCACCAAGCGTAAAGTCCGGCGCAGTCTGCGTAGCCTTGATGGCCCGCGGTTTCATGCGGAAGTCATGGAGTCCATGGATGCTGCGCACCACATCCGCGAAAGCCGCGGGTATGAATGGCTCGGTGGCATTGGCATAGTGGCTCTGACCGTTCTCCACGAAACGGTGAATCTGCGTGCGAAACGCCTGTTGTACCTGCTGCGCGGACCCTTTGAACCGGACAAAACCGCGCCCGCGGGCGGCTCCTTGCACCTGAAAGCCCTGCGACTCAAGCCACGCGGTAATTTTCGCGACATCGTTTTGGCTCACACCGAAGCGGTCGGCGTACTGTTCCGGCGTCAGCCATTGATGAAAATTCCGTGACGACGGACTCTGCTGGTCGGCCAGAAGCTGTTGAAGGGCGGCCTGCTGGACGTTGGACGGCTTCAGGTACAACGTCAGGGAGGGCATGGGAAACGAACCCTCCACCGGGCCCTGGTCGAATTCCGGACGCGCCTGCGATGGTACATGACCGGCCAGCGCTACGGTCCGGGCAGCGTTCACCGGAGCCACAACGCGGTCCCGCTGCGCCTCCAACAGGCCGGAAAACAAGAGAATTACGGACAGAACGAGAGCCGATCGCTTCAACACGACACCCCTATTATTCGTCGGGCTAACTAGATGTGAGATGGACCAGTCCAATCCCCGGTTTCAAGCGGATTTTTCGCTTACTATGCCTCATGGTAGCGCCAAGATAGGGCGCCTGCCCGGAGGCTCCTGCTTCTGCCAGATAGTCGGGCAATGCTAGACTGCCGGAATGGCGACTAAAAAGAAAGGCCCAGCAAAGAAGAAAGCCCCGGCAAAAACAAAGCGGGCCTCCCGAAACAAGGTCACCGCGGCGAAGCGCACACCGAAAAAGCAGGCTGCCAAGCACACCGCGAAGAAAGCCCGCAAAGTCACTCGCAAACCTGCCAGGAAAGCAACAAAAACGTCGAAAAAGTCCCCTCCCAAAAAGATCCCGGGAGCAACGGCCGGCGTCAACCCCACCGCGGTCAGATCGCGTTCCGGGTCCTTGTCCGGAGACCTGCAAGGATTGCGTGACACCGAGGGCGCCGATTCGGAGAGTGTCCGCGAGTTAATCGAGGAGGGTAATGCGTTCGAGGCGGGCATCGTGACCGGCGTCGAGGAGGCAGAGGACAATCCCGAAAAAGAGGTCCAGGTGCGCCAGGTCCTGGAGGACGATGTGCCCGCGGAATACCGCGACGGGGACTGATCTCGCGTCAGAACTCTGATCGGACGGATTTGACAACCAGCGGTGATCCTCCCGCGCTGGCCGCGCTTGTCTTTCGAACCCGCAATCGTTTGACCTTCTTGCTCAGGACCCGATTCCACCACATCAAGCCGCCGGTGACAGCCAGGACTCCGGGCACGAGGCCCGCGCCTGTCCAGATGCCCTTCGTGACTGCATTGAACCGTCCAAAGTGTAGCGCCGTGACCCAATACCTGACGTGGCCGTTCAGTGCGAAGTCGAGCGTACCCGGGAAGCATAGCTGTATGCCTGAGATGCCCCAGATCAGCACGAACAAATAGCACCAGAACCCAACGGCACTATGCAGGTCCCAATTCAGCCGAGCCGGGCGCGCGCTCCACTTCACCCGGATGCTTCGACGCCAGTTCTTGATTCCCGGCCACCAGAGGACGGGGCCGGTCAGAGACATCAGCAGAAGCAGCAGCGCGCCAAGACCGTTCAGCATGCGCCCGGTGAGGCCCAGGAGCAGGTTGTCGTGGAGATCGGCCAGCCAGTCGAGAACGCGACTGGCCAGGCGCCGAGGATCGCCGAGATCGGCTCCCGTATAAGGATCGAATAAACGCTCCGCGCGCCGGCCGCCGGTCGCCAAAACTACCGCGTACGGCTCACCTGGCTTCCGTGGCTCAATTACCTCGAGCAATTCGCGAGACGGATAGGATTGTTCTGCACGTCGCCAGACTTCCTCAGTGGTCAGTGGCGTCCGGCCGGCCGTGGTCTCCATAATTCTGTGCGCCCGCTTTTCGATTTCCTGGAGGAAGACGATCGCGCTGCCGGATACGCTGACGGCGATCACGTAAAGGCAAGCGAGTGTTCCGGTCCACAGGTGGACCTGAAAAAAAGCCTTCCGCGGCCACACGCTCTGCGGCCGCTCCATCCATCGTCGCCATGGCGTCATGCCGTCGCGCACACTACCATTGTCCCCCGAAGCGCTTATTGCTGTGTCAGGTGGTCCCAGTGCGCCTCCGCCTGTGCAACGGCGGCATTCACGTCCTCGGCGCGCATCAGACGCCGGCCTACCAGGTCCTTCGCAGCATGTGTGACCTGCTTCGTATATGCCGCCTTGTTGGAGTAGCGCTCTTCGATCGAGAGACGCTCGTCCCCGGAGGATTTGCGCTCTTCGGCTGTTCGGGCAAAAGGAATGAAGCTTCCGAACAGGCCCGCCAGATAATCGAGATTCGGGAGCGTAGGGAGCGCGTAATTCCAGCCGGTAAAGGTTCCCAGCGGCGCGGCGATTTCGGGCAGCTCAACGCCGCCGATGTCGTTGCCGTCAGGCTTCACCGCCGGAACCAGAACAGCGAACTGTTCACCGAGGGCCGGCGGCTCGCGGTCAATCACGCCTTTGGTCGCGTAGTCCGGGCCGAAATCGAGACGCCAGATGCGCGGCATCCAGGAGGGAAATTCTACGCCCGGGATGTGTGGGAACTTCACGTCCTGACGCCGTGCCAGATCGCCCAGATGCGGGTATACGGAATCGGGCGGCCTGGTTGCTTTGGCGGTCCATTCATCCAGATCGAGGAGCAGCGCGCGGAACGCCCAAGTGGCGCGGGCATAATTGGCAAAGTTGGACCATCGACTACCCCGCGCGCCCTTTGAGGGCGGGAACGGCGCTCCCGAGTGCGGCGTGCCGGAGATGAAGTAGAGGCGCGAATTCGGGTGGAGGGGCAGTTCCTTGGTTCCGTCGGTAGCAGTATAGGCGAGCGCTCCGAAGCGCGCCCAGTATTCGGTGGAGCTGTAGGTGTAGAAAATTTTTGGCACCGTCTTGGAGCGGACAGCCAGGCTGAGGAGACCGGCATCGTCGAACGGTGGCAGATCGACCGGGCGGGTGATGCTGAGCACCGAGTTGCCGGCTTGGCCGGGCATGGCGTAGCGATGATCGAAGCTTCCCCGCCCCGCGCCGGCGCTGGCAATGAACAGGCCGTCGAAGGCTGGCTTGCCCTGTTCGTCTTCGTTGAAGCCGCGATAAAGGAAGTCGCGCAGGAATCGTCCGCTCTGGGAGTAGCCGTAGCCGAGCACGCGCGAGACGGCGCCATCCTTCTTCAGGTAGGCGGCGAAGTCGCGGAACGCGGCCAGACCCAGGCCCGCGATCTCGGGATTGGCGCCTTGATAGATGAGGTCGTAAATCCGGCCGGGGACGGCAGGTTCATGCAGCGTCACAAAGCAGGGATTGGGAGCTGACTTCGGATCTCTGGGATCGGCAAACGCGAACCCGGAGCGCGGGATTTGCTCACCCGCTTCATCGATGCGCGAGCGCACAATCAGCTTCGCGTTGGGCTGATCGGCATCGGAAGCACAGTAGGAGTTGCGCCCGCCGAGGCGCCAGCCCCGCAGCGGATCTTCCGCGATCTGCGAATCGCGAACCAGGCTAGTGACGGCGGCGCGCGGCAGAGTAGCGCCGATGGCGCCTGGTTCCAGGTCGGCTTCCCAGCCGAGCCAGGCGACGGTGAAGCCCTGGTCGAAAAGAAAGGAGTCGCTGAGCGCCACAGCATCGAGCTTCAGAAGTTCGAAGTAGCTTCCCGGAGCGGTGCTGAAGAAGAAGCCGTTGGATTGAGTGACTCCGCGATTTGGCACTTCGAGGAGGGCCGCGTGTCGCGACTGTTTTTCATCGGCGGGCCGAACCAGGACGAAGTCGGTCACGAACTCGACTTTGCCCTGCGAGTTGAGCGGCGCATAGGAAATGTCCGCGATGCGCTGGTTGGCCTCCAACTTGGGGTCGATGGCGAAATGCGCCTTGCCTTGCAGTTTTTCGTAGCGCCCGCCCAGCCAGGGGCTGCGCGATTGGATTTCCAGACGGACAAGTTCGGCGTGGGCTACCGCGCAGAACGAGAGGAGAAACACTATCGCGGCGCGTTTCATGGGGAGCATGGTAGCAGAAACTCCAGCCCGGTTCGGCTCGAGGAATCATTGCGACCGCTCCGTTCGCCGCGAGGCGGCTTCGATTCTTGGTGAGCCGGGCGGGGCTCGAACCCGCGACCACCGCATTAAAAGTGCGATGCTCTACCAACTGAGCTACCGGCCCGGAAGCAACTGCAAGGAAGGCGGACTTTTTCAAGATAGCACAGCGGCGCGCGTTTTCCCTGAAGAGAGCGTGCCACCGATCGCGCAGTAGCGGCGAAACCTTACCGTCGCCGTGCCACAATAGAAATCAACATGCGGGTTGGAATCATCGGCACCGGCGCAATTTCTCACAAGCACGCCCAGGCCTACGCCAACATCGGCTATAAGGTCACCGCCTGCACCGATTTTCACGCCGAAAGCGGCCAAGCGTTCGCCCAGCGCTATGGCTGCGAGTTCGTCGCCGGTTACGAGGATCTCTGCTGCCATCCCGAGGTCGACTACGTGGACGTCTGTACCTTCCCCGAATTTCGTCTGGAGGCGGTGACGCTGTGTGCTCAGGCCGGCAAGCACGTGCAAGTGCAGAAGCCCATGGCCACCAGCCTGGAAACCGCGCGCAAGATGATCGAGACCGCCTGCAGCGCCGGAATTCAACTGGGCGTCGTCAGCCAGCATCGTTTCGACGATTCAACCCGGTTTCTCCAGCGCGCCCTCGCCGAAGGCCGCCTGGGCAAGATCCTCCAGGCCGACGCTTACGTGAAATGGTACCGTTCGCCCGCCTATTATTCCCGCCCCATCAAGGGCACCTGGAAGACGGAAGGCGGCGGCGCTCTCATCACCCAGGCCATCCATCAGGTGGACGTTCTCCTCTCGTTGATGGGCGGCATTCAGGAAGTCTTCGCCTATTGGCAACTCGCCGCCAGTCACGATATCGAGTCGGAAGACGTGCTGGCCGCCCTGGTAAAATACCAATCCGGCGCTACCGGCGTCATCCAGGCCTCCACTGCGTTCTGGCCGGGATATACCGAGCGCGTTGAAATTCACGGAACCAAGGGCACCGCAATTATTTCAGGCGACAAATTGACCACCTGGCATGCAGAGAACGATCGCGGCGAATCCGCGCCGGTCTCCTACAATATCGCCTCCGCCGCCAAAGATCCTATGGCCACTGCGCTTGCTCCGTTCGAGCGCCAGTTCCTCGACTTCGGCGAAGCCATACGCACCGGCCGCAAGCCGGTCTCGTCGGGCGAGGATGGTTACCGCGCGTTACAGGTCGTGACAGCCGTGTATGAATCTTGCCGAAAGGGATGCGTGGTCAGGCCGTAAGCCCCACTTGTCTCCATGCAGGTTCGCGTTCCCGCTTCCAGCGCTAATCTCGGCCCCGGATTCGACGCACTTGGTCTGGCGCTCGGAATCTATCTCACTTGCCGTTTCGAGAAGGCGGCCGCGCTGTCCATCCGGGTTCGCGGGCGCGACGCCGCGCAAATCTCTACCGCCGAAGACAACCTCATCTGGCAAACCGCCCTCGCGGTCGCCAAGGACGTGGGCGATACGCTTCCCCCCATCGCGCTGGAGATCGACAACGACATCCCGCTCGGCAAGGGCTTGGGATCGAGCGCGGCGGCTCTAACCGCCGGCGTCGTCATCGCCGATCATTTGCTCGGCCTGCACTGGAAGCCCCACCGCATTCTGGACGAAGCGGCGCGCATCGAAGGACACCCCGATAACGTCGCCGCCAGCGTCCTGGGTTCCATCGTCGCCAGCGCGGCCGATCCCGGCGCTTCCGTGCGCGCCGTGCGTGTCGAGATGCCGGAAAGCTACGCTGTCGCCGTCGTCGTGCCCGATTTCATGCTGCCCACCCGCGAAGCCCGCACCGTGTTGCCTCAGTCCTATTCCAAGCAAGACGCAGTCTTCAACGTGCAACGCAGTGCTTTGCTCGTCGCCGCGTTGGCTACCGGAACCACCAGTGCATTCCCCGCCGCCTTCGAGGACCGCATGCACCAGCCCTATCGCTATCCGTTGGTCCCGGGTCTGGAAGAAATAGTGAAGCTGCGCGCCCCCGGCCTGCTGGGCTGCGCCCTCAGCGGCGCCGGCCCGTCGATTCTGGTGTTCTACGAGCGCGGCTCCCAACAGGTCTGCGATCTGGTGCGCCAGATCTTCGAATTGCACGGGCACAAATCGGAGACCCTCTGCGTCCCCATCGCGCGCCACGGCTTCGAGTTGATCCCCTAAACTCCCCGCCGATTCCCCCACAGCTCGATATGCAGCCGGGGCGAAAGCCGGAAACCTTCGCGTTTCGCAATCTCGGCCAGCCACCGTCCCCGCTCGGCCAGTACGGCCGATTCCACGCCTTCGGGCATCAGAAGCACACGACTCTTCGCTGCGCCAATGTCTTCGATGATCGCCCGCACTTGGGTGACATCGCTCGGATCGCTAATCACGAACTTAAGCTGATACGGATAAAGCTGGATCAACCGCCGCAGGACCTCCGGCTGATACCGCAGCCGCTCGTGTTGCGCGGCCCAGCGCCCGCCATCCTGCTCGTGCGGCGTCGAGTTCGCCAACTTCGGGCTGATGCTCATCAGATCGCAACGCACGTGCGCGTCCACGGTCCCGGCAGTTTCGATGGTAATGTGTTGCGTCAGGCGCTCCGTCAGTTCTTCGATTCCGGGCGCGATCATCGGCTCGCCTCCTGTGATCACCACATGCGACGCGCCGTAGCTGTTCACTTCCTCGACGATGGAATCAACCGGCCGTTCTTCGCCCTCCGGCTGCCACGAGGTATAGGGCGTATCGCACCAAACGCAGCGCAGATTGCAGCCGCTGGTGCGCACGAAAACCGAGGGCGTGCCTACCAGCGTGCCTTCGCCCTGTACCGAATAAAAGATTTCAGATATTTTCACTTGGCGTACTCAACGGGATCCTGGATGCCGGCTTCCGCGAAGCCTTTCCGTCGCAGCCGGCAGGAATCGCACAATCCGCAGGCACGCCCCTGCGCATCCGGATCGTAACAACTGTGCGTCAGGCTGAAGTCGACGCAAAGTTCCCTGCCCAGTCGGATGATCTCGCACTTGGTGAGCCGGATCAGCGGCGTGTGAATCTTGACCTTCGTGCGGCCCTCCACTCCAGCCTTGGTCGCCAGGTTTGCCATCTGCTCGAACGCCGCAATGAATTCCGGCCGGCAGTCCGGGTAGCCGGAGTAATCGATGGCGTTCACGCCGATGAAGATGTCCGAGCTTTCGAGAACCTCCGCCCAAGCCAGCGCGAACGAAAGGAAGACGGTGTTGCGCGCCGGAACATATGTCACCGGAATTCCCGTGCCCACCCCATCCTTCGGCACCGCGATGTCGTCGGTAAGCGCCGAGCCGCCAAACAGCCGCAGATTGATCGGTACCACCAGATGCTTCGCCGCGCCCAAGCTTTCCGCCACCCGCCCCGCGGCTTCGATCTCCACCCGATGCCGCTGCCCATAATCGAAGCTCAGCGCGTAGCATTGGAAACCCTCCCACCGCGCAGCCGCCAGCGTCACCGTCGAGTCCAGTCCTCCGCTGAGCAGGCATACGGCTGGCTTCGTTTTGGTGGTCAGGGAGTTCACGTGGGAGCAATTCCATTATGAAGTGCAGCCATGGTACCCCGCCACCGCGCCCTAAGGTTTTTCACTGTTAAACTGAAAATTGAAGTGCAGCGTTTCTACTTTGATCACAACGCGACAACGCCCGTATCTCAATCTGTACTAGAAGGTCTGGTTGCAGCGCTACTTGAAGTACCTGGCAACGCCTCCAGCATCCATCAGGAGGGCCAGATTGCCAAGCAGCGCCTCGAAAGGGCCCGCCGGGAAACCGCTGCCCTGCTCGGCTGCGACCCCAAGGAACTGGTCTTCTTGAGTGGCGGAACCGAGTCCGACAACCTCGCCATCCTGGGCACCGTTCGGCCCTCTGGCCGCGCCACTAAGCACGTGATCACTACCCCCATCGAACACCCGGCCGTCTTGAACCCCTGCCG
>Ga0335071_10000752_pt1 | contig 35110 bp, 23 predicted proteins | sample Lox_Sample_15_FD_206724 | JGI IMG/M metagenome (GOLD analysis project Ga0335071, IMG submission 206724) | Soil microbial communities from Loxahatchee National Wildlife Refuge, Florida, United States - Lox_Sample_1.5 | ecosystem: Environmental > Terrestrial > Soil > Wetlands | place: USA...
AGTCCCGTGTAAGGAACGGCCAGACGAAGCGTCGCGATCACTCGTTTGAAATCGCTGTCTCTGACGGATCCCAGGCCCGGGAAATCCACCCCGCACGCCGGGCGCAGGCGCGGGAAGCTGATGGTGTGAGGGCCGACCCCATAGCGCTTCTGAAGATACAGCGCGTGCGCGACGAGACCCAGAACCTCGAATTTCCAGTCGTATAAACCGAAGAGAACGCCGATCCCGACATCGTCGCACCCGGCCTCCAGCGCACGGCTTAATCCGTCGAGCCGATAAAGGAAATTTCCTTTTCTTGTGCGCGGGGAATGACAGGCAGCGTACGTTTTGTGGTGATACGTTTCCTGAAAGATTTGGTATGTGCCGATGCCGGCGGCTTTGACGGCCCGATACCCTTCATGATCCATCGGTGCGGCGTTGATGTTGACCCGGCGGATTTCGCCGTGTTCCTTGCGAGTGGAGTAGACCGTACGCACACTTTCAGCGATGAAGTCCGCACCATAATTCGGATGCTCCCCGAAAACCAGAATCAGGCGTTTTTGTCCGGAAGCCTCAAGCTTCAGCACCTGTTCGCGCAATTCCTCGAGGGTCAGGGTGCGGCGCACGGAGAATTTGTTGCTGCTCTGAAAACCGCAATAAGTGCAATCGTTCACGCAATCATTGCCCACATAGAGGGGAGCGAAAAGCACGATCCGGTTGCCGTACACTGTTTCTTTCAGCTTCTGAGCGGTGTGGAAGACACCATCGAGCAGTTCCGGCTCATCGGTTCTAAGAAGAACGGCGGTCTCTTCGACGCTGAGCGGCTGTTTGGCCAAACTCTTGGCGATGATGTCCTGCACGTGTTCGCGCTCCGGCGCCGGCTCGCTCAGCAACCGCGTCAAATATCCGTCATCGACAAAGTCGACGGCGCCCTTGCTTAAATCCATTTCAGGCAATCCAGGCATAACGCACCTCGTAAACCATTCCACGCGCGCTTCGGCGAAGAACATTCAAATCATATTTCCAATTGCCGTCCGCAATCGGCTCAACGCACCTTGGTCCCGGGAGAGCCCCAAATGCCGCGCAATTTTTCTTGGGAGCGTCCTCGGCGGCCAAGAGGTCGTACAAACTGAAAGCGAGGCGGATGGGATGCATTCTGTTGAGAACTCGCAATCCATTCCCCGGAAGCCGGCGAGGACGCCGGCGATCCCCGGACCAACATCATGCAGCACTAAAATTATTGTGAAGCGTCACCGTAAATGTGCTGCCGACATCCGATTTGCTTTTGACGGCAATGTCGCCGTTGTAAAGGGTGACGATTTTTTTCAGCGTGGACAGACCCAGGCCGCTTCCAAGAATATTGCGGGTTTTTTCGTTCTTGATCCTCGAGAAGTCGCTGAAGAGGCGCTGGGTTTCTTCCGGGGTCATGCCGATTCCGGTGTCTTCCACCTGGATTCGGACTTCATCGCCGGTCATGCCGACGGTAACGCCGACACGCCCCTGGTCCCGGTTATATTTTACGGCATTGGAGATGAGATTGTTAAAGATCATTTCGATTTCTGTGCGGTCCGCCTCCATAGATAACCCGGCGGGCACATCCAGCTGAATCGAGATATTCCGGCGTTCTATTTCCGCTTTAACGTTTTCAACCGCCTGGCGGGCGACTTCCGACAGGTCGACTCCCACCAGAGTGCGCTTTCTTTGTCCGGACTCGATGGACGTCAGGTCCAGCAGGTCGCTGATCAGTTTCCGCATGCCCTCGATCCGGATCAGGCTGCGATCTATCATGCGATCGTAATCTTCCAGTTTGGTGCCGACCGAGCGTTCGTGGATCATCTGGAGATACCCCTCAACGGCGGCGATAGGAGCTTTCATTTCATGGGCCAGAACGGAAACAAATTGAAAGCGCACCTGCCGTTTTTCCTCGGCCAGCCTCCGGGCTTGCCGCTGGAGGATGAGGTGGCGCGCCGCCTTGCGCACTGCGCCGCGCAGTTCTTCCGGTGTGAAGGGCTTGGCAAGGAAATCGTAGGCTCCCCGGCGCGTGGCGGTGACCGCGGTATCCAGCGACGCGTAGGCGGTGATCATAATGACCAGCAAATCGAGCGAGCTCTTGTTGAGCCGGTCCAGAATATCCAGGCCGGTCGTGTCCGGCAACTTGTGATCGAGAACGAGAATGTCGGTCGGCCCTTCATTCATCTTCTCTTCCAGTTCTTTGCCGGTGGCGGCCGTTCGTATGTCAAATCGAACCTCACCGTTGATATCAGGCAGACTGACAGTTACATCCCGCAGCGCCCGCTCGGCCCCCCGGCGCATGCCGAATTCGTCATCCACGATGAGGATGTTCAGGATATCCACGTCTTCCGCCTTTCGCTACTGTCTGCCGCTCAAAAGCTTGTCGGCTTCGTCCGCCAGCACACGCGGATTCACTGGCTTTTCCATGAACTTGCTGACCGGAAGCCAGGTTTCGTCGGGCTGAAACGTGTAGCCGAGGCGCATTTCCTTGCTGATTCCCGTCAGCATGATCATGGGCATCGTGGGATACAGGGCGTGCAGCCGGCGTGCCAGGTCGAAGCCCGCGGTCTTGTCTTCCATCATGACATCCAGCACGGCCAGATCGGGCTCTTCCGATTGAGCGATCTTTTGGGCTTCGGCCGAGGAATAGGCTACCTTGACGGTGTGGCCCCTCTGAGCAAACACGGTCCTGTTCATTTCGATAAGGTCCTGATCGTCATCCACCAACAGTATCTGGGCCATTGCAATCTCCTTTTCCCATATGATGTCGGATCTACTCTTCCGGAGCCTTCCGGGGGAGTTTAACCGTGAATTGAGTTCCCGTCGGTCCCGCGGACGGGTCGCTATTGGACATCATCGTGATGTCCCCCCGGTGCATCTTGACAATACCGTAGGTCACGGCAAGTCCGAGTCCGGTCCCTTTTCCTATTTGCTTAGTCGTGAAAAAAGGTTCAAAAACTTTTGTCTGGTTCTCTTTGGAAATTCCCGTGCCCGTATCCTTGATGGAAAACCAGACATCGCGCTCGTTGCCGCCGACGCTGACCACAAGGCTTCCCCCATCGGGCATGGCGTCGCAGGCATTGCTGAACAAATTGGTGATCACCTGGTTGATCTGGTCCGGATCCAGATCGACTTTCGGATTCTCGATCGTCGATTCGATGCGGGCCTGGATCCCGGAAGGGAACGGATACGCCTTGATCGCCCGCTGCATCAGCTTGTAGAGATCCACCACACGGAAGACTGCTTTGTTCTGCCGGGCAAAGTGAAGCAGGCGCACAACGATCCTCTTGCACCGGTCTGCCTGCTCCGTGATCATGTCGAGGTCTTCCTTCCAATCCGGGAATTTGTCCGCCTGCTCCAGCAGCATATGCGAATGCATCAATACGATGCCGAGCGGATTATTGACCTCGTGTGCCACTCCTGCCGCCAGCTGCCCCATGCTTGCGAGCCGTTCCGAATGCATCAGGGCTTCCTGCGTGCTGACCAGTTGCTGGTGGGATACGGCCAGCTGCTTGACCGTATCGCGCAATTTGTCGATCGTATACGGCAGACACATTTCGGTTTCGGCCAGTCGAAGATGGATCGCGATCGCGTGCTGGACGCAGGAATCGTAGCCGCAGGCCCCGCAGTTGAGTTCATCCTCCGGCTTCACCTTGCCCATTCGGGCCAGGATCTTGGTGATTTCCTCCCGGGAGGGTGGAACAAACCGCTGATCATAGTTGCTGAATGTCCGCGACAGATCCACGTCGGAAAATCTGGCGATATCTTTCTCCCATTGTACTTTGCGCTCTTCGGTCCATTGCTTGTGGACGTAGTCCCCCACCAGGGTGCGTCGTCTGAAGAGAGGAGCCGTCGTGGTCATCCCGGCGCCCATGATGCAGCCGTTGCAGCACAGGATCTCCAGGAGGTGCGCGTCCATGCTGTTGGATTGAACGGCCTGAATGGCTTCAACGAAATTGGTGCGGCCGTCGGTAGCCAATACTTCGCCGGTCATCAAGTCTTCAGAAATTCCGGCCGCCTGCAGCAATCCCCGGCTGATCGGGAACAATCCTCCCGGCCCGGTCCATGGCGGATCAAATTCTGCGCCCTCTGCTTTCTCCGGGTGGATCCCCGCCTCCTTCAGCATCTGGCGAAGCTCACCGAACGTCAACACCGCATCCACATCCCCCTCCAGCCTGTCGCTGGCAGCTTCGCCCTTTTTTGCGATGCAGGGACCGATGAAAACAACGGGCACGTCGGGTCCGTATAACCGGTGCACAATCCTAGAAGCTGCCACCATCGGGGAAACGATTGGCGCCAGTTTGGGCACAAGGTCGGGGTAGTACCGCTCGACGTATCCGACTAAGGCAGGACACGTCGTGGCGATGTAGCTCGTTTTGTCGGGGGCGTCGACGAGCTGTCGATATCGTCGGGCTACGAGGTCGGCGGCAAAGCCAACTTCATGCACATAGCGGAACCCCAGCGCCCGCAGCATTCCCACTACCTTATCGCACTCGCATTCCTCGAATTCTGCCGGAAAGCTCGGCGCGATGAGCGCCACGACGGGCTGCCCCAGGCTCAGCAGATGTTTGACCTGCTCCGTCCCGTCCAGGACTTTTTTGGCGCCCTGGCTGCACACTCGGGCACAGTTGCCGCAACCGATGCAGCGTTCGGGGATGACGTTGGCCTGGCCATCCGAGATTCCAATCGCTTTTGCAGGGCATTCCCGCACACACGTGTAGCAAACCCGGCAGCGCTCTTTGATTGTCTGTACGAAACATGCAGATTGCATGATGATCCTGTTTGTGTGGTGCTAGTGTCCTGAGTGAGACTCCGTCTCTTCGTGGAGCAATTTGCGGATTTCGGCTTTCAGCTGCTCCGGTCGCACCGGCTTATCCAAGATCTTATCCACTTTGATCCATGACTGTTCTTCCGAATGCCGGGCCGCGAAGGACAGGCCGGTTACTCCAGCAACCGCGGTCAGCAGGATCACAGGCATCTCAGGGTACAGCTTTTTGATCTGATGGCTGAGCACGAAGCCGGAATCCTTTTCCTCCATCATCAGGTCCAGAACCGCGAGATCCGGCCTCACCCTTAAAATCGCTTCCTCACCACCCGCCTGTCCTTCGGCTGCAGTCACGTCATATCCCGCAGCAGTCAATATAGCGGTTATTTGTTCGAGGAGATCCAAATCATCGTCCACGACCAGTATTTTCTTTTTCACTCTCGTAATCTCCCTTGCTTGTTGCCGTCTGCCTCGAAGTGCGGCGGCGGTGCCGCCGCACACCAGATTCTACAGCACATCCCTCGTGTTGTAGTGCGTATGGAGCAGGCTGTGACTCTTCTCGCCGAGCGGTTTTCCCAGGAATTCGTCATACAGGCGAATGATATAGGGATTCCGATGGCTGACGCGAGTCATTTCGTTCTGATCAATTTTGTATAATGCCTGCATGCGCGCGCGGGCGGCATTGATATCGGCGTTGATCGGCTGACCGCCGCCGTTGATGCACCCTCCGGGGCAGGTCATGACCTCGATGAAATGAAGATCCTTGCGCCCGGCCCGTATTTCTTCCAGCAGCTTTCGCGCGTTGCCGAGGCCGCTCACGACCGCCGCGCCGACTTCCAGGTCGCCGATCTTGGCGCGAAGCTCTTTTGCGCCTTTCATCCCGCGCAGAGGTTGAATGTCCAGCTTGGCCATATCTTTGCCCGTCAGGAGATAATGCGCCGTCCGAACCGCCGCTTCCATCACACCGCCGCTGGCGCCGAAGATCTTCCCGGCTGTCGATCGCTCGCCGAAGGGCGTGTCGGCCGTTTGCGGAGTCATTGCGAGCAAATCCACGCCGTACATGTGCAGCAGTTGGCCCAATTCGCGCGTCGTCAGCACATAATCCACATCGGGGATATGTCCAGGCGCCATTTCCGGACGCCCGCTTTCAAACTTCTTAGCCGTGCACGGCATGATCGAAACACTGACAATCTCCGCCGGATCGACTTTTTCATTTTGCGCAAAATAACTCTTGATGATTGCGCCCATCATCTGCTGCGGGCTCTTGCAGGACGACAGGTTCGGGATGAGGTCTGGATAGAATTGTTCGACGAACTTGATCCAGCCCGGCGAACAGCTCGTAAACATCGGCAGCGTGCCTCCCGTCTGAATCCGCTGCGCCAGCTCGGACGCCTCTTCCATGATGGTCAAGTCGGCCGTAAACGACGTGTCGAACACGCGATCGAATCCAATGCGCCGGAGTGCCGCAACCATTTTGCCGTCGACGTCCTGGCCGGGTTCCATGTCGAATTCCTCGGCAAGGCTGACGGAAACCGACGGGGCGTGCTGTACCACAACCAGCTTCGTCGGATCTTCGAGCGCCGCGATGACTTCTTCCAGATACGATTTTTCAGCCAGGGCGCCGGTAGGACATCCGACGATGCACTGGCCGCAATTGATGCAGGTCGATACGTTCAGGCCCTGGTCGAATGCCGTACCGATGTATGCCTTGCAGCCGCGGCCCACAAAATCGATCGCCCCGATGCCTTGTATTTCTTCGCAGATGCGCACGCACCTTCCGCACAGGATACACTTTTCCGGATCCCGGACGATCGGGCCGGAAACATCCTTTTCCTTCTCGTTCCGCTTGCCGCGGAAAAGCCGCTCGCGGATGCCCATGCTCTGCGACAGCTTCTGCAAATCGCACTTTCCGCTCCGCGCGCAGTAGAGACAATCGTCGGGGTGATTGCCGAGAAGCAGCTCGACGATCGTCCTGCGCGCATCCAGAACTTTCGGAGAACGCGTCTGGATCTTCATCCCCGAAGTCGCCGGGAAGGAACATGCCGGTACAAAATTCGGCGCTCCTTCCATTTCCACGATGCACATGCGGCACGCGCCGCTCGGCGGCAGCCCTTCCATGTGGCACAGGGTCGGGACATGAATTCCCTCCCTTTTCAACGCCGAGAGAATCGTCTCTCCGTCCTTCGCTTCAATCGTCCTGCCATCCACTTGCATTTCAATCATATCTTCACCTCAATCCATGCATCCAATCGGTCAGTGCGGCTGTGTAAATTCCAGATCGCAGCGCGCGCAGCGCCGCGCTTCCGCCAGTGCCGTTTCCTCGCTTGGGCACAATTCCACTTCGGCGAAACATTTCTTTCGCTCCACGACAGGCAACAGCGGAAGTTCCAGCCGGTAGGTTTCTCCGGTCTCCTCGTCGACTTCCATGAAAGGTTCCACGTAGATCGAGGGGAGTTTGACTTTGGGCAGGATCTTCATGAGTTTGCCCGATACATAGCGGTCGATCATCACGGCCGCCTGTTTGCCCACCGCGATCGCCGCAATCACCGTGCTCGGGCCGCTGACGACATCGCCGCCGGCGAATACGCCTTCCCTGCTGGTGATAAAGGACTCTTCATTGATCTGAATCGTTCCCCAGGAAGACCGGTCGAGGCTTTCCAAACCGGCCGATTCCGGCTCCTCGCTGATAGCAACGATCAGTGTGTCGAGCTCCACATCGAATTCCGAGCCCTTGATCGGAACAGGCTTGCGCCGGCCGGAAGCATCGGGGGTACCCAGCTGGTTGCGCAGCGAACGCAGGCCCGTCAGGCGGCCGCCGTTGCTGTGAACGGCAATGGGCGTGATCAGCTCTTCCAGGATAATGCCTTCGGCGAGTCCGGCTTCGACTTCTTCTTTGTACGCCGGCATTTCGCCGCGGCTTCGTCGGTAGAAGATGGTGACGCTCTCGACTCCCGGCTGGCGGATTGCGACACGCGCCGCATCCATCGCAGAGTTGCCGCCGCCGACAACGCCTACGCGACCGTGCGCGATCGACTTGCCCTCTAGGTTGTAAGCCTTGAGAAATTTGATCCCGGGGATAATTCCAGCAACGTCGTCGCCCGGCAGATCGAGCGTTTTGCTGGCGTGGGATCCGGTAGCGACAAAGACGGCTTTATAGCCTCCCTCGAACAGCGTGTCGATCGTAAAATCATGGCCCAGCGCCTGGCCAAAACGCATGTCGATGTTCTGGTTCATGAGGGCCGCTATTTCTCGCTGCAGTCCTTCCCGCGGCAAACGATATTCCGGAATCGCGGCCGTCAGCATTCCACCGGCCATCCCTTCGCGTTCAAACACCGTGACTCGATGCCCGAGGGCGGAGAGTGAATTCGCCGCAGTCAGTCCGGCCGGGCCGGCGCCGATGACGGCGATGCGCGCCGCATCCTTGGCGGCCGGCACCACCGGAATCTTGGGGGGCGATGTCACCGTGTCCACCACAAAACGCTTCAGCGTCCGGATGGCGATCGGTTCGCCGCCGGTGGCTCCTGCGCGGCACACCTGTTCGCACGGATGGTGGCAGACGCGGGCGCAGGCGGAGGGAAAGGGATTCGCGTCGCGAATCACTCGGTACGCGTCATCGTATTCGCCGCGCGCGACGTGCGCCACATAGCGCCAGACTTCCGTGCCGACCGGACATCCGCTCTGGCATGGCGCTCCGACCAGGTCTTTGCACGAACCGGCCGGGCAGCGGCGCTCGAAAACATGCGCTTCGTATTCGTCGCGGAACCACTGCAGCGTGCTCAGCACCGGGTTGGGCGCCGATTGGCCCAGGCCGCACAGGCTGGTCGACCGGATGGTCTCGGCCAGCTTCTTCAAATGCATGATCCCCTGGACGCGCAGCAGGGCATCCAGATCGCTTTCCTTGTGGCGCGGGCGCGTAATGGCCTCTAGAATTTCCAGCATGCGCCGCGTTCCTTCGCGGCACGGAATGCATTTGCCGCAGCTTTCGTTCTGGATGAACTCCATGAAGTATTTGGCAAAGTCGACCATGCAGGTGGATTCGTCCACCACAACCAGTCCGCCCGATCCCATGATCGTGCCGAATTTTTTCAGTTCCTCGTAATCGGTCGGCAGGTCCATGTGCGCGACGGGCACGCACCCGCCGGAGGGACCGCCGATCTGAACGGCTTTGCACTTCTTGTTGCCCGGGATGCCGCCGCCGATGTCAAACACAACCTCGCGCAGAGAGGTCCCCATCGGGATTTCCACCAGGCCCGTCCGCTTGACCATCCCGGAGAGCGCGAATACTTTTGTGCCTTTGCTTCCCTTGGTTCCCATCGCCGCATACCATTCGGCTCCGCGATCCAGAATCACGGGCAGGTTGGCCAGTGTTTCTACGTTGTTGATGACCGTGGGCTTGCCGAACAACCCCTGGACCGCCGGGAAGGGTGGTCGGGGCCGCGGCATGCCGCGCTTCCCTTCAATCGAGTGGATCAGCGCCGTCTCTTCGCCGCACACGAACGCGCCGGCGCCCATTTTCATCTTGATCGAGAAGTCGACGCCGCTGTTCAGGATGTTGTAGCCGAGCAACCCGCAGGCGGAAGCCTGTTCGAATGCTTCGGCGAGCCGACGGATCGCGAGCGGATATTCGGCGCGGATGTAGACGTACGCTTTGGTCGCGCCGATGGCATACGCCGCGATCAGCATGCCTTCGAGCAGTCGATGCGGATCGCTTTCGCAGACGGCGCGATCCATGAAAGCCCCGGGATCGCCCTCATCGGCATTGCAGATCAGGTACTTCTGATCGCCATTGGCCCCGCGCGCGAATTTCCATTTTTTGCCCGTGAGGAAACCGCCGCCGCCGCGCCCGCGGAGTCCGCTTTTCTCGATCAGATCGCATACCGCATCGGGAGTCATCGTCCTTAAAACTTTTGCGATCGAGCCATATCCGCCGTGTGCGATGTATTCCTGGATGTTGCTTGGATCGATGATACCGCTGGATGCGAGTACCACGCGAACCTGGCGCGCAAGAAACGGGTGCTCGTCGAGGTAAGCGATCCCGCCCCAGGCCCTGGCGCTGCCGGTGCGGTATTGACCGAGCACCCATTCAGCAGGAATGTCGTTCTGCTTCAAGACCGATTCGAGTATCCGTGGAGCCTTGTCGGCCGTGACCGTGCTGAAACTCACGCGCGCGCGGCCGGGGATCTGGATATCCATGATCGGTTCGTCCGAGCACATGCCGTTGCAGCCGACTTCGACGACGTCCGCATCGATTTTGTTCTGCACCAGAAATTCCCGGACGGCCGTCAGAGTTTTGCCCGCCCCGGCCCCAAGACCGCATGTTCCGGCGCCCACGAAGATGACCGGTTTTGCCACGGTATCGCGCCGAAGCGAAGCCAGAACCGCCGTCAGTTCCTGCGGATCCTTGGCCTTGGCGTTGACGAAGGTCTCTGCCTTCAGGTCCTTGAGCAGGCTGTCGGATATTTCACTAAAATTTACCCAGCATTTGCCGGCACCATTTTTGATTGCTGTATTATTAGTTGCGGCCATTCTTGGACTCCATTTCCCTACATTCCTGAATGATTTTGACCAGCTTCTGCGGCGTGACCTTGGCGTAGAATTCGCCGTTAAGATTCATTACGGGCGACAAACCACAGGCTCCCATACAGGCGACTGTTTCCAGGCTGAACATGCGATCCCTGGAAGTCTGACCCGGCTTCAGCTTCAGCATCTTCTGGGCCATCTCCAGCACCCGGCTCGACCCTTTGACGTGGCAGGCCGTGCCCCGGCAGACCATGATGTGATACTTTCCCTTGGGCTGAAATCGGAACTGGTTGTAAAACGTTGCGACCCCGTAGATCTTGGTCGTCGGAAGGTTGAGGTGTTTGCCGATGCGGATAACCGCTTCGCGAGAAAGATAGCCCTGGTTCTCCTGGACCTCCTGCAGGATCGGGATGAGTGCGTCGCGCCCCGCGCGCGGGTGCTTCTTCAGAATCGAATCCACATCATTCATACATTGATCTCCTTATGAGCTGTTTCGGAAGCCGGCTTCTGACCGGCTGATCTTTCCGACTTCAGGGACTGGCGCGCAAAGTACGCCACTCTGTCCATCGACATCGCCAAATCGATGTCTTCGACATAAACACCGGACGACACGTGCAACGCGGTCCGCGCGAAATTCAGAATTCCGCGGATCCCGGCTTCTACAAACACATCCGATACGTATTGAGCTTCCTTATCCGGAACAGCGATGACACCGACCGTGATGCCCTGTTCCCGAATGACGCTCGCCGCATTTTCGATGGAATAACAGGGACAGCCGTGAATCAGCCGACCGAACTTGTCGGGATTGGTTTCAAGTGAAGCTACGATTTTGAGCGTTGGCCTGCGGCCGAGGAAAAACTTTAAAAGGGCCCGACCGATGTTGCCGACACCGGCGATAATGGCCCTCTGTTCTTCGGCCGGAAAAACGAAGGCTTCAATATGATCGCGAAGCTTTTTAACGTCATACCCCCGGGCGGGAGTACCGGAATATCCGACGACCATCAGGTCACGCCTGACCTGAGCGGCCGTAACGCGCGACCTCAAGGCAAGGTCATGCGAGTAAATATAGGTTTCGCCTTCACTTGCAAGATCTCTAAGTATCCGCCAATAAAGGGTTAAGCGTCCGATCGTCCTATATGGCACCGCATCAATCATATATTCCTCGTTACGCGAATCGCATTGTGAATTATTTCACATTATTTGTCAAGAAAAAATAACGTAAAACGCTGGATTTAGAGTCAATAATAGTAAATATATGTAATTAAATGACATAGGGAGAAAAAAGACCAACTTTTTGGGACGGGACGCCAGGCTACATGGGAATGGTATTAGAGAGTCTAATCAGTCTGAGGAAGGGTTTAGCGATACAGCTTCATTAATGAGTACAGAAATCTGTCAAGCCATATCCCTTCAACCGGAGCGGCCGGCCTGTAGCGAAAGAACGCGCATTTTCGACACAGCCTTCCATTCGGAGGGCACGCGGCCCAGCGTTGCCCCGCTATCCCCGGAAGTACAGGTAAGCGCCGATAATGCAAACCAGGACGAAGGCAGTGCCCAATACATCGTGCCAATCCCAGCTCAGGCGGGTGAGGCGGCGATCTTCATCCGTAGCAGTGCCAAAGGTCAGGCTCTTGATATTTTCATACTCCGGTTTCCGGGTCAGATAACTGACCCCAATCATAACCAGGATGGAAACGATAGTGATGAGCACACCGAAGTATTGGAAGTAGATGTTATTGATAATCCACAGAAAAGATCCTGGCGCGTAACCCCTGGCGATTGTTTTTGCCGCATCCGCATAGCCGAACAGGCCCAGAGCGACCGGCGTATCCACGAACATGCGAAAAAGGCCGAGTGCAAAGCCAACAATCATCGCCCACAGGCAACCCTTCGCATTCAGGCGCTTCCAGAAGACGCCGAAGAAAAAGACTACAAAAATCGGCGGCGCCAGGTAACTCTGCACGGACTGAAGATAATTATATAAACCACGTGCTCCTTGAATGACCGGAATCCACAGCAGCGCGATGACAACCATAACGCCAGTGGCGATGCGGCCAATGCGCACCAGTTGGTGCTGCGTAGAATTCGGCCGCCACTTCTCATAGAGATCAACCGTGAACAGCGTCGAGCAGGCGTTGAAGACTCCAGCCAGCGATCCCATCAACGCCGACAACAACCCCGCGACCACCAATCCGCGCAGTCCGGCGGGCAACATATATTTGACCATCAATGGGAAGGCCGCCTGGGCCTGGTGAGGAATCACGCTTCCGTCGGGCGAGACCATGACTCCCAATCCCGGAACCTTTCCGCTCTTGGCCAGCGCAAAAGCGATCAGGCCCGGCACGATGAACAGGTACACGGGCAGGAGCTTCAGGACCGCGGCGAAAATGCTGCCGCGGCGTGCGGTCCGCTCATTCGGCGCGCCCAGCGCTCTCTGGACGATATACTGATCGGTGCACCAATACCACAAGCCGATGATCGGCGCGCAAAACAGCATTCCTAACCACGGATAGTACCCATTGAAATACCAGGCTTGCTTCACGACCTGGCCGGCGGCATTGGTTTGCATGACCGGCGCCCAGCTCGACTGTACGCCATGCGGGATGAGGGGTTTCCACAGGTTGAACATATCCGATCCGCACAGCGCGCGCAGTTCGGACCATCCGCCCAGCGTGATTAATCCGTAAACGGTCAGTGTTGCAGAGCCCAGGATGAGAATGAAGACCTGGACGGCATCGTTGTATGCGACCGCGCGCATGCCTCCCAGCATGGTATACAAACCCGTCAGCACAATCACGGCAACGGACCCGATCCAGAAACTGTTGATCTCCGTCGCCCCCAGGCGAATGTGGAGATCCGGCAGCAGCGTGGCAAATACGACTCCGCCGGCGAATATTCCGACTGCAATTTTTGTAACGATGAAGGTGATCAACGACACAATGGAAAGGACATAGCGCGAGTGGATGGAGAAACGCCGTTCCAGGAATTCCGGCATCGTGAACACAAGCGACCGGGCATAAAACGGGACGAAGACCCAGGCCAATACCAGAAGGCACCATGCGTGGAGCTCATAGTGAGCCATCGCAACGCCGTCTGTCGCGCCGGTCCCGGCCAGACCCACGATGTGCTCCGAGCCGATATTAGAGGCAAAGATCGAGGCGCCGATGATCCACCAACTGAGGTTGCGGCCGGCCAGGAAATAGTCCGCAGCCGTATCTTTCCTTTTGCGGATGACCCACCACGCGACACCAATGATCAGGGCAAAATACAAGCTCAACGCGATCCAATCCAATCCCTGCAAGCCCATATCGTTCCTTTCAGCCGGAGCTCAAGTTCCCTCTTCTTGACCTTGAATAGTTTTAAAACTTCTAGAGACTAACACAAGTCGGGCGTTTCTGGACATGCCTATAATGTTTCGCGACCTGCTATTTTATTTCACTCAGAATGGAGAAAATTCAAGGTCAAGAAAAGGGGACAGTATAACCAGGTACGGGTTGATTTACTTGTTGATTTCAAGAATCAGGTTTCTGTTCGGATCGTCGCCGCTCACCATCGCAGCCCACTTGGCCGACTGGGCACGGTCTCCTTTTTTCCACCAAACCCAAGCCAGTCCCGCAGCAACATCCGTGTTTTTCTGATCCAGACTATGCGCTTTCTCAAGGCTCTCCCGCGATTCTTCCACCTTCCCTGAGGATATCCTGCAGTAACCCAAACTGACCCAAGCCGGTCGATATTCGGGATGATTCGTTACAAGCTGTGCCAGAAGCTCCTCGGCTCGCTCGGTGAGTCCCTTTCTGAGGAATTGCATGGCAAGTCCGTACCGCCGGATCGCCTCCGGAGAACCAACGGGCAATGCCGTTTCGGTGCGTTTCCTGCCATATATCTCGTCTAGCCTGGCCGTGAGATTGGAAATGCCCTCATGGGAAAAACCTGCCTCCTTGTACTCCATTTTGCGATCCGAGCTCAAGATCATCAGGGTGGGAAGCGCGATGATATGATAGGCGGCGAAAATGACCCGATCCCGATCGAGCAGCACAGGAACCGGTTTTCCACAATGCTCCAATACGGATTGGATTTCGGTTCTCTCGTGCTCCCCGGAAACGATTGTGACCAGATGCGCGCCGTCATAACCCTTGCTTAGCGCATCGGCGACTTCACACACTGCGTTGCGCGCACGCTCCGCTTCGGGCCGCCAAAAAAGCAGTACGATTGCTGTCCCTGAAAAGTCATCCAGCTTGCGGCTGATTCCGTCCAGATCCACAGCATTGAAATCAGGCGCCGCCTGATCAGGCTCGATTCCCGGTATCGCCGAAACCCCTGCAACGATCAGAGAAATAACGCACACTGCAATGCGGAACAGGTTGCCATTACTTGGCCTGCACAACCCGGCGCTCATATTTCTGTGGAGCATGACAACCGGAATCACAACTACCTCCATTCTCGGTCTTCTTAAATCCCACCGGGAGGTTCCATGTTCCGAATGGTACGGACGCCCGGATATGTTTTGGCAATGCGCTTGCGTGTGTCTCATGGCAGGATCGGCAGGTCCTGCCTTTGGGAGATTTGTTCACATGAACAAAATGAAGATTGCGATCGCCGTCGCGGAACCCGGTCAGAGTTGTGGTGCGTTCCTCCTTCACAAGCGATGAATCATGGCAACGGAAACACAGGGCATATTTCGATTCGCTGAAAGAGGTGTAAAAATCTTTCGGGTACTCATCCGTCAACAGTCGAAAATAGGGAGAGCCATGAGGCCGGTGGCACCCGGAGCATTCTTTCCCCTGGATAGGACCGTGATGCTCCGGGTTTTTTGCCAGCAGTTGTCCCATATGTGCCAGCTCATATTGATCCACCTTGATGGTCCCGTCGTGGCACCTCAGGCAGACATCGATTCCGTTGGCGAGGAGCAGCCGCTCATCGGAAGCCATGTGGGGATCGTGACAATTCGCACAAGCCGGAGCTTCCACTACGGGGGCATGCTTTACCGCTGCCTTTTTATAATCCGTGAGAATATCTTCGTGACATTTTATGCAAAGGTCGGGCAAGGCTGCCCGCAGCTCATAGCGATAATCCGACGCGTGCGGGGCATGGCAATCGGTGCACTTGTCGGCGGTCGCCTTATGCTGAAATCTTGCGTTTTTGAAGCGCGCATCCATTTCCGTATGGCAAGTCAAGCACATTTGCCTTCCGGTGGTTCCTGCTGCCCCGGAAGGCTTGCTCCCATGCGGATCGTGGCAGGCGACACAGGCTCCAACCGCGACGGGCCCATGGACAAAATTTCCTTTGAATTTATCTTTCGTATGACACTTCAGGCAAAGCCGTTCCGATGCCTCCGTCAGGCGCGAAGGCCCCCCGGTAGCTGGAATGTCATGACAGAGTGTGCACATCTGTTCTTTGGTCGCCATGCACAAGGCTTTTGACGATATTATCTGCTTGTGACACACGATGCATGACTTGGCCTCTGCCGGCGGGTGGGGTTTGCGCTCCGTCTGCGCCGGTGCTTGTGCATTCGCTCTCGACGCGGGAATAGCCAGAAATCCGCTCAAGAGCGCAACGCACAATAGCCACCGAACCGTGGACCGAGCCAGAGAAAATATGCTAGCAGTCGTCTGTGCAGGATATTTTGTCAACTCCGCCCCCTTCGCAATCTATCTTGAAAATCTGAGCCCTTCAATTGCACGAAAATCACGGGCTTGATTTGAAGATTTCCTCGCATGCAATTTGGCATCAATCCATCGAGTGACGCGCTTAGCGCAACTCGCAGGATTCCGCTCAATCACCGTTTCATCACAGCTGCATCTTCGATGAGCACAGAAAAGACATAGCCCATACCCAGATTTTTGTCGGTACGGACGATGCCTTTGGCCGTTATGGTGTCTCCTACAGCAGCGCTGTCCTGGGTCGTGATAGTCAGGTCGTTCGTTTGCGCCTTGGGATCGCCTGTGCCGTCGCGCAGGTGGATCCAGGTTCGGCCCATTATCTGGGCATTCACCTTGACAACTTTGCCCCTGACGGCAATTTCCTGATCTTTCAGTCTCGCCTTCTGCGCATAAATTTCCGCGATCGTCTTACCCGAAGGACCTGCGGCCTTTTCCACTTCGACCGGCTCTGCGCTGTTCGAATCGGATAGTCCAGCGTGTGCATTCAAGAGGGCCGACATTCGATCCGCTCTCTCAGGCTTTTGAAGATCCGCACCCTCATGCACCTGACGCAACGATCCAAACACGATCCGGTCAAATTTGCGATTCAATGCGCTGCTTTTGAATCCGTTCATGGACATCGGATTTTCGATAGAAACCGTCTCCCCTATTTTGACATCCGTCAGGAGCACCGCGGCCCACGTCTCTCCGGAGGGAGTCGAAAGGCGCAGATAGGAATACCGTCCTGCATCCAGGCGCTCGAGCACTTTGCCCTTCAATATGCTCTCTTCCACAGCGGGACTTGAAACATCCGCCGTTCCGTGCGCCGATAGCGGCTTCTCAACTGTCCCAGTCTCGGATGCCGATTTCTGCCCTGCCCGGCATCCCGCAAATAATAAGGCCGCAATCAATATCCAGCCAATTTTCATTCTTCATCTCCATTTGCCGCTCTTGGCACCGACTCGGGTTGCAGGTGCATCCAGAAAGCAACATGCCACCCTTCCGCCCACCCCTGCAGAATACATTACCAAAAATCGGATCCCATCCGAGAGGTTTTTGATTTGACCGCCGCTGGATGGCACAGACGGCCTGGAAAAATATTGTGGCGAGATTGCTGATTCCTGCCGCCCCAAAATGCTACTATGGTGAGCAAGGGGACTGTGCCCGGCACGGCGACATACTCATGACTCAGGAAGACACTTCACCATTACCGCCACGCAGTAACGACAGAAGAACCAAAAGAGTGGCCAAGATCATTCTTGCGGTCGTTTTTATTATCGGGGTCTCCATTGCTTTCTACCACGTGATGAAGGAGATTCTCCCGCACAGCCGAATGTCCGGGTTGCCCGCGCACGAGCGGATCAGTCTCAGGAGTGGAAACGAGAAAGATCTCGTTCCTGGTGAGAAACCAGGGCACACTCGGAGCATTCGCATTGCCATCGCGCCGATCGTATCGCCTGAAAAGTCGATGGAAATGTACGAACCATTCATCAACTATGTGGGAAAGAAACTGGGAAGAGAACCTATCGCTTTATACAGGCAGACCTATTCGGAAACAAACGACCTTGTCCGTTATCAACGGTGCGATATCGCAATCGTCTGCACATACCCGTTCATAAGAGGAGAGAGGGAATTCGGGATGCAGGCGTTAGTAGTGCCGCAAATCAAGGGAGAAGTTACCTACCAGTCATTCATCCTGGTTCCTCATGGCAGTCCTGCAAGATCGCTATTGGATCTGCGCGGAAAAAGATTCGCCTCTGCCGACATTATTTCAACCACTGGCTGGCTCTATCCTGCCATGCTGCTGATGGATGCAGGAGAAAATCCAAACAAATTTTTCGGAGAGCATGTCATTACCGGCAGCCATGACAGGTCCCTGCAGGCCGTGATCGACGGATTCGTCGACGGCGCTGCGGTGCATGGGATTGTATTCAGTCAAATCGTTGGCCAGGATCCTTCCGTCCTTCAAAATGTGCGCGTGCTGGCAATATCGAATCCCTTCGGAATCCCACCAATTGTTGCGCACCCGGATTTGGATTCAACACTAAAGAAAGACATACTTTCTGTGCTTCTGAGTATGCATGAAGACGCCGAGGGAAAATCAATCCTGGAAAAATTGCAGATTGATCGGTTTGTTGTTCCACCCGCAGACCTTTTCGCTCCGCTTCGCTTGGCCATCAGCAAATTGGAGAGGTGGAGGCAATAGTTCCGCATGTTCAGAACCTTCGTTTCCTCCATCCGATGGCGCATCCTTTCTTTCCCGATTTTCCTGAAAATCATCGGTATCGGAATTATTACGGCCATGTTATTCGGAGCCGTAACACTCCTTCAAACCCGTGCTACCACTTCGGATATTCTGTATCAATTGCTGGAGCAAAAAACGATTGCAATGGGCCATTCCCTTGCGGATACACTTGAGCGGCCTACGAGTACGGGAGATTACTATGCGATCAGCCGTCACTTAAAGGAAGCTCAGAAGTCTTTCCCGGAAATCCGCTATATCATTGTGCGATCCCACAACGAGAAAGTCATTGCGTCGACATTTGAAAGCGGCATACCGCCGGACCTTTCGAAGATATCCTCGCCCCTATGCCCGCCAAAGTGCACGGCAAAGACAATCGGCAGCGATGAAGGCATTATCATGGACATCAGCACGCCGATTGCCGGAGGGTATGTTGGATTCGTTCAGCTGGGCGTTCTGGATCACATTGTCACTCGCGAACTCGACTCTCTCAGGAACAGAGTATTGTGGGCGCTTTTTTTGTGCGCCGCGATCGGGATAGCGTACGCGTTCATGCTCACAGGCATATTGACAAAGCCGATACGTCATCTGGTGCAGGCGGCCAACAAGATCCGCGAAGGACAGTTCGCAACGAGGGCAACGGTGTTTTCGAACGATGAAATCGGGCGCCTGGCCGTAGCCTTTAACCAGATGGCCGAAGCATTGATGCAATACCGGCAGGAGGTGCAGGCGAAAGAGAAGGCGCGTTTGTCGCTGATTGAAAGAACGGTTCAAATCCAGGAAGATGAGCGCAAAAGCATCTCTCGCGAGCTCCATGATCATTTCGGGCAATCGCTGCTGGCACTTTTGCTGCAAGTCCAATCCGGATGTAAATATAGCCCATCGAGGTGTGCGCGTGCGCACTTTCCGGACTCGCTTTGCTTCCATATAGAAGACACCATTCGCAAAATTATTGAAGAGGTGCACCGGCTTGCCTGGGGGATGCGGCCTTCCATCCTTGACGACTATGGGCTGGAATCGGCCCTTGCCCGCCACATCGGGGAAGTAATTAAAACGGCCCGACTGGAAATTGATTACCAGTTCCTATCCCCGGACGGATTAAAACGCCTGCCCATCGGCGTTGAGGTGTCGCTGTACAGGATTGCTCAGGAAGCCACCACAAACATTATCAAACACGCCAAGGCCTCTCATGCGAGCTTTGTCGTGCTCCGGCAGATTCACGAAGTCACAATGCTGATAGAAGATAACGGACAAGGCTTCGACTTTGCAGCCGCAAACGAAAAAGGGGACCAATGCCTGGGTTTGCTGGGGATGAGAGAAAGAGTTAATCTTCTGGGAGGCAGCTTTGTGATTGAATCTGCACCGGGAGAGGGGACAACCATTCGTGTGCGAATACCCTTAGCTGAGGATTCAAATGCCAATACGGATCTTCATAGCGGATGACCATGCCGTTTTTCGAAGCGGCCTGAAGGTGCTGCTCGAAAAAGAGGCTGATCTTTCAGTGGTTGGTGAGACGGGTAACGGGTTTGACACGATCCGCGCGGTTGCCGAGACCGATGTGGATGTGCTGCTTCTTGATGTAGCGATGCCCGGGCTATCCGGAGCCAGAGTTGCGGAAGAAGTTCTCAAAGGAAAGCCCAACCTGGCCATCGTCGTTCTCACGATGCACGAGGATGAATATTATTTGCAGGAATTTTTCCGGCTGGGCGTACGAGCTTATGTGCTTAAGAAATCAACGGGCACCGATGTTGCGCAGGCAATCCGTGCGGCCCAGAAGGGCAAACAATATATCGATCCGGCTCTGACAGGCCTGGTCATTTCCTCCTATGTCGGTCGCCAGCCGACAAAACCAAAGTCCGCCAGACTCGATATCATGACGCCGAGGGAACTGGAAGTTCTCACTCTTCTTGCGTATGGCCATACAAACGGAGAAATTGCCGAGAAATTATGCATTTCCGAACGCACGGTGGAGACGCACCGCACGAACATCATGACCAAGATGGAATTTAAGAGCCGAGCGGAATTGGTGCGTTTTGCCATCGATCACGGAATGCTGAAGCTGGCTGTCGACTGATGCCGTATGTGTCCACCCCCCCGAAGTCAGTCAAAACGGTCAATCGGGCCGCCACCCGACACGAAAGTGTCGGGTTGATTTAAACCATTCGTATCTGACTTCTTGGAGTTTTCGACATGAAAAATGACATTTATCCCGTCAAACCTCAAATAGCCCAGAGGGCTTATATCAACACCCTGGAGGAATATCAGCGTCTCTATCGGCTCTCCCTCGACAACCCGGAATGGTTCTGGGGCGAGCAAGCGAAGGCACTCACGTGGTACCACCCCTGGCAGCGCGTCTTCGATGCCGATTACGAAGAAGTCGATTTTTCCTGGTTCTCGGGAGGGAGGCTGAACGCTTCGTTCAATTGCATCGACCGACATCTATCCACCCTGGGCGATGCCACGGCCATCATCTGGGTCTCGGATGAACCGGACACCTACACGTATATCACCTACGACCAGCTGAAACACCAGGTGTGTCGGGTTGCGAACGTTCTTCTGCAGCACGACGTGCACAAAGGGGACCGGGTGTGCATCTACATGACGATGATGCCCGAACTGGTCTACACCATGCTGGCGTGCGCTCGCATTGGCGCTATCCACTCCGTAGTATTCGGTGGGTTTTCAGCCGATGCTCTTCGGGATCGCATCGTTGACGCGCGCTGCAAAATTGTCGTGACTGCCAATGAGGGTCTGCGTGGCGGGAAGAGGGTGCCGCTCAAAAAAACCGTCGACAGGGCGATCGAGGGCATGGATATGGTGGAGAACGTCCTGGTGGTACAGCGTACCGATGGTGCGGTCGACATGAAACCGGGGCGCGATTTTTGGCTGGAGGAAGAATGCCAAAGACAGCGCTCGACCTGCACGGCGGCCTGGATGGGAGCGGAAGATCCGTTATTCGTACTCTACACGTCAGGCAGCACCGGTCAGCCCAAAGGCCTGATGCATACCACCGGCGGATACCTGGTATTCGCGTCATACACGCATCGCCTGGTTTTTGACTACCATCCGGGCGACATCTACTTCTGTGCCGCCGACATCGGGTGGATTACCGGTCACAGTTACATCGTGTATGGTCCGCTTGCAAACGGGGCAACTACCGTCATGTTCGAATCCACGCCCGTGTACCCCGATCCGGGCCGCTATTGGAAGATCGTGGACGATCTCGGAGTCAACATATTCTACGGAGCCCCGACGGCCCTGCGCACCCTTGCACAGCACGGCGATGCGTGGGTAAAGAAATACAAACGGTCCTCTCTGCGCATTCTTGGCACGGTCGGGGAGCCGATTAATCCCGAAGTGTGGCGCTGGTATCATGACGTCATCGGCGAAGGCCGTTGCACGATCGTGGACACGTGGTGGCAGACAGAAACCGGCGGGGTGCTGATCACGCCCCTGCCCGGCGTAACCCCTACTAAACCCGGTTCGGCGACGCTGCCATTTTTCGGCGTCAAGCCGGTTGTCATGGATATAGCCACTCAGAAAGTCCTTGAAGGGAACAATGTAGAGGGGGCGCTCTGCCTTGCCTCGCCGTGGCCCGGCCAGGCGCGCACCGTGTGGGGGGACCACCGCCGTTACAGGCAGACATATTTCAGCCAGTACCCCGGTTATTACTTCACCGGCGACGGATGCCGGCGTGACGAGGATGGCTATTACTGGATCACCGGCCGCATCGACGATGTACTGAACGTATCGGGACACCGGCTTGGAACGGCCGAAGTTGAAAGTGCACTCGTCGCCCACGAGGCAGTGGCGGAAGCCGCTGTGGTTGGATATCCACACAGGATAAAAGGCGAGGGCATCTACGCCTACGTCGTTATCAACAATGAATTCGAAAACGCGGATAAAGAACAGCTGATCGGGGCACTGAAACAGCAGGTGCGATCGGCCATCGGTGCCTTCGCGGCCCCGGACGTGGTCCACCTCGCATCCGCCTTGCCGAAAACACGAAGCGGTAAAATTATGCGCCGGATCTTGCGTAAAGTTGCGGCGTCTGAGTACGAAGGGTTGGGGGACCTCACAACGCTCGCGGAACCGAGTGTCGTGAGCGTCCTTATCGATGAACACCGGGACGAGGTCAAAGAAGAGGGGCAAATTCGGTAAAGTCATCCACGGGTCGAGATCAACAAAAGCCCCGAGGCGGTCGCCGTGGGGAAACGATACACTGGAAGCCTGTCCGTGTGCCTCAAAATGCAGCCGCGCACCGGGAACAGCACCCATGAACAATGCGCCTGTGATCCCAGACGCCGGCTCACCCTTGTATTTGTAAGAGTCCAGACGTTTCCATGAACACAGAAATATACAAACTCACGGAAGGTTCGAAGGTTGCCATCATCGGAGGGGGGCCCGCTGGTTGTTTCTTTGCTCTGTATTTGAGTCACTACGCAGGCGAAGCTGGAATAAAACCGGATATTACTGTTTTTGAATCCAGGGATTTCGGCAGCTCCGGCCTCAGAGGCTGCAAGGGTTGTGCGGGCATTCTGTCCAGTTCCCTGCTCAGCAGCTTGACCGAAATCCAGTTGGCCCTTCCGGAGGAAGTCATCCAGCAGCGAATAGACGGCTATAACATCCTCAGCCGCTACACTGCCATAACCATGAGCAATCCGGATAGGGACGCACAGGTTGTCAGCGTCTTTCGCGGCAGCGGGCCTCGCATTTGCCAGGGCCTGAGGCCCATTGGTTTCGATGGCTGGCTATTGGAGGAAACTCAGAAACGCGGTGTCCGTGTTGAAGACCGGAGGATCGATGCGATTCAGGCCGGCCGACCGATGCGGCTGAGCGTGGAAGGCGAGATGCAGTGCTATGACCTGGTAGTGCTGGCCAATGGTGTCAACACAAAGCCAGTGCATGTAGAGGGATTGAAATACATACCGCCAAAAACGCAAACCATGGCTCAGGATGAGTTAAAGGTGGGGACGACCAGGATTCATCCGTTTCCCGACAACGTGGCCCATGCCTTCTTAATTCCCCGCTCGGGATTGATTGCAGGCTGCTTTGTTCCCAAGGGTTCCTTTTTAAATGTGTCTGTGCTAAACAAAACCGAGCAGCCCATATCGGTCAGCGAATTCCTGCAAAATGAAATTGTGCAAAATACATTGCCGGGCCCTTACGAACGGGTGTGCGGATGCTCGCCCAGGGTGGCGATCACATCGGCGCGCCATTATTTTGCGGATGGATTTGTCGCAGTGGGCGATGCGGCGGTTTCGCGCCTCTATAAGGACGGGATCGGATCAGCTCTGCGCACGGCCAGAGAAGCCGCTCGGACGGTTGTGCACCATGGATTTTCGCGTCGGGCCTTTGGACGCCACTATCAACCGTACTGTCGCGGAATAGACCGGGATAACCGATGGGGCAGGGCGCTGTTCTGGCTGAACGATAAGGCAAAAGACTCCCGAACTTTCCTCTGGATGCAGCATCGCCTGATCGGGGATGAACAGATTGCGAACAGAGGCCCCAAGCCTTTTACCAAAGCCGTCTGGGGCATGTTTACCGGCAGCTATAGCTATCGGAGCATAGCCCGCATGACTCTCAATCCGACGGCCCTTTGCAGGCTCGCTCTCACACTGCTCCAGGAAACGGCCAGGAGCCCGTTTAACAGAAGTCCAAAACCAAGAAAATTGCATATCGGTGCCCGGAAAGTCCTGATACTCGGCAGCGGTTTCGTGGGCACCTATGTCTTGCGAAGGCTGGTGCCTTCTCTGAATCGCAATGAAAATGTTGAAACCACTATGGTGAGCGACGAGAACTTCTTTTTGTTTGCGCCGCTGCTTCACGAGGTGGCGATGGGTCGAATAGAGACCCGACATATCGCATATCCAATCCGGCGCTTGCACTGGAGAGACCGCTTCAGTTTTCTTCAAGGTGCCGTGCAGAAAATAGACTTGCGCCAACGCAGGGTCATGACCAGCGCCGGGCCCCTTGCCTATGACTACCTCGTTTTGGCACTGGGCAGCGAGCCCGATCTCTCGGAATTGGCCGCCGCAGGCTCCACTGTCTTTACGCTGAACAGCCTGCACGATTCGATGCGAATCCGAAACCATATTATCGAGGTGTTTGAACGGGCTCTCGCGGAAAACGATCAGGAAAAGAGGAAACAACTGTTGACCTTTGTGGTCTCCGGAGGTGGATACAAGGGCGTCCAACTGATCACCGAACTCAGGGACTTCATTCGCAGCACGATGCTCAAGCTTTACCGGCCGCTGAGGCCGGAGGACATCAGGCTCATTCTGGTGGAAGCGGAGCAAAAGATTGTCGCGGAGTTGCATACAAAACTCGGCGCCTATATTCTGAAGCAGTTGAAAAAAATGGGGATTGAGGTCAGGCCGTCTTCACGAATCACCGGAGTGTGGGAAGATCATGTAACCATAAACGGATCCGAGCACGTGAAGACGAGCACCCTCATATGGGTTTCCGGCGTCGTGGCCAGTCCCCAGATCGCCGAACTTGATGTCGAAAAAGACGGTCTGGGCCGCGTCCTGGTTGACGCATATCTTAACATACCGAAATTTCCAACAGTCTATGCTGCAGGAGATTGTGCTCATTTCAAAGATCCTTCAACGAATCGGCCGATTCCCCCTCGGGCATATACGGCAGTACGCCAGGCCGAAACGATCGCGCGCAATATCCTGGCCGACATTCGCGGTGGCGAGGCAAAACCGTACCATTACGGGCGCATCCCGCAAATGGTTTCCCTGGGCGCATCCCGGGCCGTCGTGAGATTTCACAACATGCAGCTGGTTGGCTACCCGGCAAGGCTCCTATGGCTGGCCGCCTATACGCTCCTGATCGCAGGCTGGTACAATCGCATCCGTGTGTTGATGGACTGGTTGCTTTCCTCGATCTTTGGACGGGATACAACATTTCTCAGGCTTACAAAATCCCGGAGCCCAATGGATAAGGCGCCGTGAGATATGGATCGATCCTGTGAAGTGTCGGAGTTGACAATGCTTCAATCGCCTTTCATCGACCTGTTCTGCCAGGATTTGCCAACCACACCCCGCTTAGAGATCGGGACGATACTGGTCACGGGCGCAACGGGATACATCGGGGGACGCCTCGTTCCCGAGCTGCTGGCAAGAGGATACAAGGTCAGAGTATTAATGAGAGAATCATCCCCCGAACACAGCGATCGCTGGCCGGGAGCAGAAGTCGTTGTCGCAGATGTATTGAATCCCGTCAGTCTGGAGTCTGCACTGGAGGGCATTCACACGGCCTACTATCTGATCCACTCCATGCTTTTGGGGGAAAAACGGTTGGAGGCTGCAGATATTCAGGCCGCCATTAATTTCAGAACGGTCGCGGACGCGAAACAGGTTAAAGAGATTATCTATCTGGGAGGATTGGGTGACTCACGAGCGTCTCTGTCCGCTCATCTCAGGACCAGGACGCATGTCGCGGATGAATTGAAAAAAGGGAACGTGACGACCACAATTCTTCGCGCTGCCATTATCATAGGCTCGGGAAGTGCCTCTTACGAAATAATCGAAAACTTAATCCGCAATTGCCCCATTCTTCCTGTGCCGAGCTGGACGGAGACAAAATGCCAGCCCGTGGCGATTCGTGACGTGATCAAGTACCTGGTCGGCGTGCTGGAAACGCCGGAGGCGGCCGGCGGAATCTACGATATCGGGGGATCCGATGTTTTGACGTATAAAGACATGCTGAAAACCATGGCTGAAGTTCTTGGCCTGAAAAGAACGTTCATGCCGTCCCCACCGGTCAGCATTGGAATTTATGCTTATATGGCAAGCCTCATCACTCCCGTGCCGATGCATATTTGCCGATGCTTGCTGGAATGCACCAGGAATGAAGTAATCTGCCTTAACGATGAGATCAAGCGGATTTTGCCCTTCAAGGTTTTGGGCTATCGGGAAGCGATTCTGCGAGCGCTTTCCCGCCAGGAGCAGGACAGAGTCCATACAAGATGGTCAGACGCGTATCCTCCCGCCCACGAATTGGCCATTAAGCTTCATGAGCTGGAAGAGCTGCCCACATATACGAGCTTCTATTCGCTGATTACTGAAAAAAGCGCCGCTTCGCTCTTCCGTTCCATCTGCAGGATCGGCGGCAAAGAAGGATGGTTCCACAGCAACCTGCTGTGGAGGATTCGGGGCGCGATGGACCGGATGCTCCTGGGTGTGGGAACTTCACGGGGGCGGAAAAGCGCTTCAAGCCTGGGGATCAACGATGTGATCGACTTCTGGCGCGTTGAGGATTTTAGAATGAACGAGCGGCTCCTTTTGCGTGCCGAGATGAAATTGCCCGGAAGAGCCTGGCTCGAGTTCAGGATTCAAAAAAGCGGCGATAAAAACTGCCTATCCGTGAAAGCACATTATCAGGCACGCGGCATATGGGGAAAGCTCTATTGGTACCTGTTCCTGCCGTTCCATATATTCATTTTTAAAGACCTGATTCAACAAATCGAGCGAAGAAGCGACGAAGGACATTTGGATCGCAACGCTTCGGCAACCACAAGCCCTGTTTAGACAGCACGCAACGCCTTCCACATGTTGCCTCTTTGCGACGAGGCTATTTTGCACGCGACACGCTGGCAGACACGGCGAATGTGTGCTAATTCTTTATTCCGGATGAAAATACTCTGGATCGCAATCATTGTGCTGATACTGAACCTGCCTTTCGGCTTCTGGCGCGCTAGCGCAAAGAAATTTTCTTCGCAATGGATCCTCGCCATTCACCTCCCTGTGCCCCTCATCGTGGCTCTGCGGATTTACAGCGGGCTTGGATGGCGGCTGGCTACATTTCCGGTCCTGATTGGAGCGTTCTTCCTCGGCCAATTCATCGGGGGCAGACTGCGAAGATGATACGGGTACAAACCGGGAGTTCATGGATCGTGCAGAACTACGGGAAACAAGGATCCGAGTGCGAGCATTCCAGCGGCATGCGCCTGAGTATGTTCTCAGGCGCATGCATAACCAAGAGGATCGAATAGTGCGGTAATTAGCGGCCGTTTTTGGGCATCAGGCCGGCGGCCTGGACAATCTCGGGCACGGCTTCTTCCCACTCGATGGCCATAATGTGTACGCCGCGGACACCCTTCATCGACTTAAGTTTCTGAATGGTCTCGACGGCGATTTTGATGCCTTCCTGCTTCTGCTTTTTCTTTTCCACTCCCTTGAGGCGATCGATCACGGCTGCAGGAACATCCATGCCGGCAACCTTGGCCGCCATGTATTCCGCCATTGTTGCGCTCTTCAGGGGAGTGATTCCTGCAAGGATGTACGCTTGCTCATGCAAACCCCGGTCGCGGGCGCCTTTCATGAACTCCGCAAACTTCTCCAGGTTAAATATGCATTGCGTCTGAATAAACTGAGCTCCCGCGGCGACTTTCTTCGCGAGCCGCGGCACCTGGATTTTGAAGGGATCGGCGAAAGGATTCACGGCTGCTCCGATGAACATCTGAGGCGGACCGTCGACATCTTTGCCGCCGGAGAATTTCGCGTCGTCGCGCATCTGCTTCGCGATCTTGAGAAGCTGAATCGAGTCGACATCGAACACATTTTTCGCCTGGGGGTGGTCGCCAAACACCTGGTGATCGCCGGAAAGGCACAGCAAGTTCGAAATCCCAAGGGACGCAGCGCCGAGGATATCGCTCTGCGCGGCAATGCGGTTGCGGTCGCGGCAGACCATCTGCATGACAGCATCGATGCCTTCTTCGCGCAGGATCTTGCAGGCGGCCATGCTGCACATGCGCACAACGCTGGTCTGGTTGTCCGTTACGTTGCACGCATCGACATAGCCCTTCAGAATCTTCGCCTTCTCACGCACGACCTCGGGTTTGGCGCCACGCGGCGGTCCAGCCTCGGCGGTCACCGCGAATTTTCCGGCTTTCAGTACGGTTTGCAGATTTGAATTATTCTGGCTCATTCCTTTTCCTCGCTCTCGAATCTACTTAATGTCTTCCCGGACAAGCTTGCGCAATCCGCCATCGCGCGACTTAGACCAATCCACCGGTTCCATGATGACTTCATACTGATCCATGCAACCCGTCGCTTCCAGCCGGTCGATGATCAACTGCCACCCGCATTGAATGTCGGGGTTGATCTCGCAGATGCCGTTGCGCGATCCGCCGCAGGGGCCGTTCATGAGGCTCTTGGCACAACGCGTGACCGGGCAGATGCCGCCGGTCAATGCAAGCTTGCAGTCGCCGCAGGTCTGGCAGCGTTCACTCCAGGTTCCTTTTTCTGGAACCGCGCCGATAAAATTCGTGTCGATCGCGGGGAACACTCTTTTCGCCCCGATCTTTTCGGCTATCAGCTGCACCCCGGCGCCGCAGGCCATTGACATGACGAGATCGTTGTCCTTCGATTTCTCGATCAGCTCAGTCAGAAATTCCGGGTCGCACTGGCGCTCCACCGTAATTTTGGTGATTTTGACCGCCTTGTGTTTTTTCATCCGGGCCAATTCGATCATGCTGGCCAGAATATCGACTTCCTTCTGGCCACCCGTGCAGCATACGGTGACGCAACCGTGGCAGCCGGTCAGCAAAATGTTTTCGCTGCCCTCAAGGTAAGACATTATGGTTTCAATCGGTTTTCGTTCACCAACAATCATTTCTTCCTCCAAGAACCTGTTTCAGATTACAGGTTACAGGTTGACGTATCGTCTTCGACCTGGAACTTGAAACCCGTAACCTGAAACCTTATTGTGCTACGTATGGAATGGTCAGGCTGCCGTCCAGCAGCACGAGCACTTTTGCATCTTTGCCCTTTTCCTTGCGCGCTTCATCCAGCGCTGTCTGCAAGGAAGAAAACGGGCGGATGAATATTTTTTCCAACAGCTGCGGTTCCAGATCGGTTACGGCCCATGTCTGGGCCCACAGACCGACTTCGGCCATTTTTGCAGCTTTGTGATAGCCGACAACAAACTTCTTCTCGATGCGCTCCAAAGCATCTTTGGGCGAACTGGCTGAGCTCAGTAATCTGACGAAGGACTCTTCTCCGATGCCCATGCGGCATTTGGCCACGAGCAGCAGGATTCCGCCTTCCTTCAGCGCGTACTTGGCGTTGTCAATCCCCTTCTGTGCCTGGTACAGATCGATGTCAGACGGGAATTTCACGACCGAAACCACGATGTCCGCCTTCTGGGGAATCTTCGCCACGAACACTTCCTCGGCTTTGGATACGGCCAGTTCCATCGATTTGTAGATGTCTCCGGCCGTGGCTGCGTAAATGCGGTGGTTCTTGTCGAGGACCGTGCTGATGGTGAAGATTTCCTTTTTAACCGTCGAAAGCGCATCGATCATGTCTTCGTGAACCGGATTGCCCTTGAGCTTGAGCGCGCAGGCTTCCTGTTTCAACGCGAGCTTGTGGTTCTGCTCGATGGTCTCGAAAGAAGCGATTCCGGGCAGAAAGGATTTGCGCCCTCCGGTATACCCTGCGAAATAGTGAGGCTCGACGGAACTAATGATCACAATCTTGTGCGCATCCACGCCCCGGCGGTTGACCTGCATTTTGGTGCCGTTCTTGGAGGTGCCCAGAAACACCATTTCGTCGCGCTTTGCATCGTGCGAATGGATGCAATCCTTGTACTTCTTGTAGTATTTTTCCGAAAAAATCTGAATGTACTCTTCTTCGGTTGGTGCCCGGTGGATGCCGGTGGCGACGATGAAGCTGACCTTGTGCCCGGCGATATCGTCCTGGATCATGCCCAGCACGCGAGCCGTCGGAGTGGGACGCGTAGGATCGTTGACGATGAACAGGACATCCCTTGCATCCTTCAAGAACTCTTTCAAGCTCGGCGAACCGACGGGATTCTCAAGCGCCTGGCGGATCACCTCGGTTTCATCGCCGATTTCGACTTCGTTTGGCTCGATAATGCCGAGAACGCACTTGTCGTCGATGTCAGCTTCCAGCCTGCCGTCTTTGCCGTAAGGAACCTGAAGTTTCATCCTTCCCCCCCTTATACGATGGGACCGAGAGTCCGAATCTCTTTGATGAAGCTATTCGCCGACTCGGTGAATTTGCCGGGGTTTCCCTGGGGTACCTCGACCACCTGAAGGCGTTTCGGATCGATATCGATTCTTTCCAATGTGCTGGTAAGAGCCTTCATGCGCGCCTTGACCCTGGGACTTCCGCCGTGCTCGCACTCGTCCTCGGGGCAGCAGCAGATAAGAACGCCCCATGCGCCTCGTTCCAGCGTTTCCAGAACAGTATGCGATTTCAGGCGGCCGCTGCAAGCGGTGACCAGGATCTGGTATTCCTTGCTGATCTCGAACTTGTCGTAGCGCGAAGTCTGCAGGCCGGGATAGCTGGAATAGCCGCAGGAGAACACCACCGCCTTGGCATCCGGGTTGGCCGGATTGTTGAGAAAGGAATCCACCTGTTTGATCAGTTCGTTCGGGTTGGTTCCGAAACCGCAGGTGATGCTCACGCCTTTTTCCGGGCAGATATCCAGACAACCGCCGCAGCTCTGGCACTTGAGCCTGTCGGTCACGATCTTCCCGTCGACGAAGCTCCGGGCTTCGTGTTTGCACATGCGGACGCAATTCAGGCAGCGGGCACAGACTTCGTGGTCCGTCATCGAGGTCGTGCCGACGATGTCGAAACCCGAATCCAGGAAGAAAGCCCGGGCGTCGTTGTAAACATCCTGAATCGGCACTCCGGATGAACACGCTTTCTGGCAGCGGTTGCAGTGGAAACACTCGAAGATCTTGTTGGCGACGTAATCCGAGGGCTCCACTTCGCCGCTCAGCATTCCATAAAGCAGGATCAGCTTCCCTCTCGGGCTGTCGATTTCCCAACGGGTCGATTTATAAATGGGGCAATGCTCGTAGCAGTATCCGCATCGGATACACTTGTTGAGGGCGCCCTTCCACTTTTCCAGTATCTCTAGTTTGGCATTCTCAGTCATTGTTCAACCTGCTTATTGTGATTGGTAACGTAAAGTCGTGGCTTCAACCCAGTTATCAGGGCCATCCATCAGCTTTCCGGGATTCATAATGTTGTTCGGATCAAATGCTTTCTTAATCGCGCGCATCAGATCCAGAGAAGCTGCCTTTTCTTTTCTGAAGGCTTGGGCTTTGGACAGCCCGATGCCGTGCTCCGCAGACGTGGTGCCGCCGACGGAACGGACAAAATCATAGATTTCCTCAACAGCCCGGCGCGCGGCATCCCACGAGATGTGCTGCTCGGTATCCATCAGAATCTTGGTGTGCATGCAGCCGGCGCCGCAGTGTCCATACGCCGTCATCACGAGACCGTTTCTCTCGGCTATTTCGTGAATTTTGTCGGCGCACTCCGCCATCTTAGAGAAAGGCACGGCCATATCGTCGGCCAGCGACGTGGATGCGAGACGTTCGTCGTATTTCGAGAGTGCGGGGAAGAGCTTGGCGCGGCCCGCCCAAATACGAGCTCGTTCTTTCTCCTCGTAACTGCTTTCGATGCCGAAACAGTTGTGCTTTTCACACTTGGTCTGAATCTTCGCCATTTCGAGGTCAATGACTTCCTTGGACATGCCGTCGGCTTCAAAAAGAAGGATCGCTTCGACTTCCGGCAGACCGAGATTGGCGGCCTTGTTGGCGGCTACGATGGCGATCTTGTCGATGAGTTCGAGCATCGAGGGCTGGCAACCGCTGCCCATAATCTCGGAAATCGCGTTGCCCGCATCGGACAACTTGTTGAATTTGGCGATCCCGAGGCAGCGCAGTTTGGGGATTGGCACAAAGCGCATGCACGCTTCTACGATCACAGCCAGAGTTCCTTCGGATCCCACTATGAGCCGTTCCAGCGGATATCCCGAAGCGGCCACGCGCGTTGTGGAGCCAAAGGAAAGGAGTTCCCCGTTCGGCATAACAACCTTCACGGCCAGGATCGCATCTCGCGCCGCGCCGTACTTGACCGAGCGGCCGCCGGATGCGTTATTCGCGATTTCGCCGCCGATGGTCGCGGCGCAACTGGAAGCCGGCGTCGGCGGATAAAAAACTCCGAAGGGTTTGAGGGCTCTGTTGAGATCATCATCGACGACTCCAGGCTCCACGCGGCAGTAGCCGTCCTGGGGATTGATCTCGAGAATGCGGTTCATGCCCTTCATATCCAGAATGATACCGCCCTTGATCGGGACGACTTGCCCGCACATTCCTGATCCGGAACCCCGCGGAATGACCGGGATCTTTTCGCTGTTGGCGTAGCGCATCAGCCCCTGAACCTGCTCAATGTTCTCAGGTCTGACAATAGCATCCGGCATCGCTTCGTGCACCGAGGAGTCAGAGCCGTAAACATATAGATCGGCCCGATTGTGTAGTACGTTGTTTTCACCAACGATTTCTTTTAGTTTTTCAATATTTACAGAACTCATCGACCCACCCTCTTAGAAAAAAAGCACCGGCTTACGGCCGGTGGAGGAAAAACATTTTAGCGTATGACGCTATTTGGAGGAGGATTGTGCACCAGGAAGGTACTGCCCACCTCGAAGCAAAATACCCTCAACCCGAATACATAAATTAGCATAATGCAGATGCAAGGTCACAGGGATTTTTCCCGGACTTGAATAATTAATCTGCACCAGCAACCCCTACCTTTCGATTCCTTCAATCCGTACCTGGTTATACGGTCCCTTTTGAAAGGGACCGTATAACCAGGTACGGATTGAAAACGGATTGAAGGATTAAGTGCCCACGGGAGGATTCAACGGATCGGGCTTTTCCGGGTCGAGAGCCAGATCGCGGATCGCGGCAGCTACGTCGCCGGCCGCGAGTTTCCCTTCCAACGAGAGGGCGTGCAGAGCAGCCACTGCGATGCTTTCGGTGTCCACCTCAAAAAACCGACGCAGCGCCTCGCGTGTGTCACTTCGGCCATAACCGTCAGTGCCGAGCGTGACGTACCGCTGCGGCACCCAGGGCCGGATCAAGTCGGGCAACATTTTCATGAAATCCGTCGCAGCGATGATGGGCTCCTTGGCCCCGCGGAGTGCCCCGACAACATACGGCGTCCGCGGATCGGATTCCGGATGCAACCGGTTCCAGCGGTCGGCAGCAAGCGCTTCATTTCGCAATTGTTGGTAGCTCGTAACACTCCAGACATCTGCCGAAACCTGGAACTGTTGCGCGAGAAGCTCCTGCGCTCTCAGGACAGATGGCATGATGGAACCGCTGCCGAACAGATGCACATGTCGATCGAGTCTTGCCGCTGCCGGACGGAACCGGTACAGGCCCTTTATAATTCCCTCTTCCACGCCTTCGGGCATGGGCGGATGATTGATGTTCTCGTTGTAAAGCGTGAGGTAATAGAAAACATCCTCCTCATTCTCAAACATCCGCTTGAGCCCGCCTTTAACGATCATGGCAACCTCAAACGCGAACGCCGGGTCATATGCCACCAGATTGGGGATCACGGATGCCAGGACTTGGCTATGACCATCCTGGTGCTGCAGCCCCTCACCGTTGAGAGTGGTGCGGCCGGCTGTCGCACCCAGCGCGAATCCTCTGCCGCGGGCATCGCCGAACGCCCAGAAAAGATCGCCGGTCCGCTGGAAGCCGAACATGGAATAGAAAATATAAAATGGGATCATGGGTTCGCCGTGGGTGGCGTAGCTGGTTCCGGCGGCGGTAAAGCAGGCCGTGCTGCCCGCCTCCGTAATTCCTTCTTCCAGTATCTGCCCATCCTTCGATTCGTGATAGCTGAGCAGCATCCCCGCGTCCACGGGTTCATAGACCTGCCCCATCGAGGAGTAAATGCCGAATTCCCGAAACATCGAATCCATGCCAAAGGTCCGCGCCTCATCCGGAATGATCGGGACAATGCGCCGGCCGATTTCCTTGTCCCGCATCAGCAGCCGCAGCAATCGGACAAAGGCGATCGTGGTCGAAACCTCCCGCCCGGTCCCTGTCCCCGATTTGAACTCATCGTACAAGGCGGCCGCAGGCAGCGACAGGGGTCTGCTGCGGGAAATGCGCCTGGGCAGTGGCCCGCCCAACTTGCGGCGCAGTTCGAGAAGATATCGGATCTCAGGACTGTCCGGCCCAGGGTGATAGTACGGAGCTTCCTCCAGTTGCCGATCGGTAATGGGCAACTCCAGCAGACTGCGGAATTCCCGCAGCTGGTCCAGATTCATTTTCTTCAGCTGATGGGTGACATTCTTTCCCAGGAACCCTTCGCCGAGAGCCCAGCCTTTCACCGTCTTGGCCAGGATGACGGTTGGAGCTCCCTTTTGTTCGACGGCAAGCCGGTAGGCGGCATACAATTTCCGGTTATCGTGTCCGCCACGCCGAAGATTTTGCAGTTCCGTGTCGCTCAAGTGCTCGACCAGCTTGCGCAGGCGCGGGTCCGGCCCGAAAAACTGTTCGCGGATGTAATCGCCTTTTGCCGTTGCAAGTTTCTGATAGGCCCCATCGACTGTTCCGTTCATTTTTTCAAGCAGCACACCGTCCGGGTCCCTGCGCAGCAGGTCATCCCATTCCCTGCCCCAAATCACTTTGATTACATTCCAGCCGGCGCCGCGGAAAACCATCTCAAGCTCCTGAATGATTTTGCCGTTGCCGCGCACCGGTCCGTCCAGTCGCTGAAGATTGCAGTTCACCACAAAAACCAGGTTGTCGAGTTTTTCGCGGGACGCGAGGAATAGGGATCCGAGGGCTTCGGGCTCATCGCACTCGCCGTCGCCCAGGAAGCACCATACTCGCGAATTATCGGTGTTGACGATGCCGCGCGCCTGCAGATAGCGGTTGAAGCGTGCCTGATAAATGGCCGTCAAAGGTCCCAGCCCCATCGAAACTGTCGGGAATTCCCAGAAACGCGGCATCAGCCGGGGATGCGGGTAAGACGAAAGCCCCGTTCCGGGAACAGACTCGCGGCGGAAATTGTCCATCTGGGCTTCTGTGATGCGTCCTTCCAGAAACGCGCGAGCATAGATTCCCGGCGACGCGTGCCCCTGGAAGAAGAC
>Ga0335071_10000753_pt1 | contig 35104 bp, 37 predicted proteins | sample Lox_Sample_15_FD_206724 | JGI IMG/M metagenome (GOLD analysis project Ga0335071, IMG submission 206724) | Soil microbial communities from Loxahatchee National Wildlife Refuge, Florida, United States - Lox_Sample_1.5 | ecosystem: Environmental > Terrestrial > Soil > Wetlands | place: USA...
TGGCCATCTTCTGTGGGGCCATCAGCATCGGCGGCGACCGCACCTCGATGGAGGCCATCACCATCGTCCCCTCACAGCCCATCACCTCCTTCTCATACAGGTGCGGCAGCAGCTTCGAGACGGATAAACTCGACGAGATGCTCGTAGACCGGAAGACCTTCGGGCTCATCGTGCTGGACCGCCGGGAGGCGACCATCGGCACGCTAAAAGGCAAAAAAGTCACGGCGCTGCGGCACCTGACCAGCACCGTCCCGGGCAAGCAGCGGAAGGGCGGCCAGTCGTCCCACCGTTTCCAGCAGCTTCGTCTCATCGCCATCAACGACTTCAACACGCGGATCGGGGACGCGGCCAACGATATCTTCCTCGCCATCGACCGGAACGACTTTCAGGGCATCCTCATCGGCGGCCCCACCCCGACGAAGGAGGAGTTCGTTAAGGGCGAGTATTTACACCACGAGCTGCAGCCCAAGATCCTGGGCCTTTTCGACATCGCCTATACGGACGAGTCCGGACTGGGCGAGCTAATGGACGCGGCCAGCGATACCCTGACCAGCCTCGAGGTGGTCAAGGAGAAGAAGCTCATGGAACGCTTCATGAGGGCGCTGGTGAGCGAGGACGGCCTGGCGGCCTACGGCGAGGACTCGGTGCGCAGCAACCTGAACATGGGGTCGGTTGACGTACTGCTGCTTTCCGAGGACCTGAGGCGCAGCCGGATCACGCTGAAGTGCCAGAACTGCGACTATGCCTCGACCACGACGGTCAAGCACCGGGCGGGCGAGAAGGCGACCCTCGACTATGGCAAGTGCCCGAAGTGCCAGTCGACGCTGAACATCGCGGAGCAGGTCGACGTGGTGGACGAGTTATCCATCACGGCCGAGCAGATGAACACCGAGGTCGAGTTCATCTCCACCGAGTTCGAAGAGGGCGAGCAGCTGTATAACGCGTTCGGCGGCATCGCGGCCATCCTGCGCTACAGGACGGGCGTGTAAAGGGGTTGTGAGCATGTACCTGGAACTTCTGGAAGAGGCCCGCTCGCTGATGGAGAAGGCCGTGGCCGATTCGGGCTACGCGTCGCCCGATATGTACCTGGGCGAATCGGCGCACGCCGACGTGAGCTCGGCGCTGCCGTTCCGGCTGGGCAAGGAATTAAAGAAAAACCCGGCGCAAATAGCAAAAGAGATCGTCTCCAGGATGGGCACGAGCGAGCACATCGGAAAGGTGGAGGCCGCCGGCCCGTACGTCAACTTTTACGCTAATGAAAAGTACCTGGCCGAGTCCCTGGACGCGATCGTTAAAAAGGGCAGGAACGGCGTCCTGCTGCCTCCTAAGAACATTAAGGTCGTCCTGGAGCACACGTCTGCCAACCCGACCGGGCCGCTGCACGTGGGCCGGGGCCGGAACCCCGTCATCGGGGACACGCTGGCCCGGGTCATGCGGAGCGGCGGCTACGATGTGCAGGTGCAGTACTACGTGGACGACATGGGCAAGCAGGAGGCCACTATCGTCTGGGGCTACGACCACCTGAATATGCTTGACGTGAAGCCGCCCGAGATAGAAAAGCCCGACCACGCCGTCGTGGAGGTCTACCGTGCGGCGACCGACATGCGGAAGTCCAACGAGGCCGTCGAGAAGGAGATCTCGGAGATACTGAACAAGTACGAGCACATGGACGCCGAAGTGGCCGTAAAGTTCAAGAAAATGGTCAACACGTGCATGGATGGCCAGAAGACTACGCTGGCCCGCATGAACGTCTTCTATGACCTGTTCGTGTGGGAATCCGACTTCGTCAGGAACGGCTCGGTTAACGAGATCGTTGACCGGCTGGCGAAGACTCCTTATGCTGAGCGCAAGAGCGGGGCGCTTGCCCTGAATCTGTCATCCTTCGGCATGGACAAGGAGTTCGTGCTCACCCGCGCCGATGGGACTTCGCTGTACACGACCAGGGACATCGCCTACCATATGTGGAAGCTCTCGAACTGCGACGAGGCCGTGAACGTTTTAGGCGAGGACCAGAAGCTCGCCATGCAGCGCCTGGACGCCACGCTAAAAATTTTAGGCGAGAAGAAGACGCCCCGGATCGTGTTCTACTCGTTCGTGTCGCTGCCCGAGGGCCGCATGTCCACCCGCAAGGGAGTCGTCGTTAACCTGGATGACCTGCTGGACGAGTCCGTGGCCCGCGCATACGTCGAGGTCGACAAGCGCCGGAATGACCTTCCAGAGGACAAGAAGCGGAAGATCGCCGACCTGGTCGGCATCGGGGCAATACGCTTCGGCATCATCCGCGTCGCCCCGGAAAAGTCGATAACCTTCAAGTGGGAAGAAGCCCTGGACTTCGAGAAGCAGGGCGCGCCGTTCATCCAGTACGCCCACGCCCGGACGTGCAGTATCTTAGAGAAGGCAAAGCCCGGACAGTTCGACGCCACCGTATTGAAAGAAAAAGAGGAGGCCGCCCTCATCAAGAAGATGGCCATGCTTCCCTACGTGGTCGATACTGCAGCGCGCGACTTGAAGCCCCACCTGATCGCCAACTATGCCCGGGAACTGGCTGAGGACTTCAATCAGTTCTACCGCTTCGTGCCCGTGCTTAACGCCGAGCCGGAGCTGCGGGAGGCCCGGCTGGCGCTGGTGGACGCGGCGAGAGTTACGCTTGCCAACACGCTGGAACTCCTGGGCATCGCCGCCCCCGAAGAGATGTAAGCCGTCCTTACGGCTTACCCGATTTTTTATTCTGCCACTTCTTGTACTGCGCCCAGAGGAACTTTCCTACGAAGTACACGATAGCCAGCCCGATGGCCAGGTAGAGTATCAGCGGTATGAGGTAGCCCGTCACGACGATTAGAGCCCCGATCATGCCAATGAACGCCCGGATGCCGTCCTTGAAGGCCGTGTCGATGCCCCAGTCGTAGGAGACCGCGGGCTCCGGCTCGGCCACGCTCGCGGTGATGGTCGAGAAGTCTACCTGGCTGCCGAGATAGTTCAGCTGCTGCTGGGTGCTCTCGATATCGCCCCTGACGCGGAACAGCTGTTGCTCAACGGCCAGCACTTCCGTCACGTTCTTGGACATGCCCATGATATCATTAAGCTGTTTTTCTTCCGACTGCAGGTTCTTGAGGCGGGCGCTCAGGTCGATGTACTGCATGGTGACGTCCGACCCGGAGCTCGACTCGGCCTTGACCTTGCCGAGGGCCTTGATCTGCGCGAGGCACGACTCGTACTGGGCTGCGGGCACCTTCACGGTGATGCTCGACTGCTTCTGGTTATTCCCGGAGAGCCAGGTGCTCGACGATTGGACGTAGCCGCCGGCCCCCTGTGCGATGTTACGGATGCCGGTGACCGTATCGTCGACCTTGCTCGTCTCCAGCGTGACCGAGGCGGTCATGATGACTTTCCGGTCGTTCACGTTTGTATAGACGCTGCCGGGGGTGCCCGTCGCCACGGGCGTCGTATAGCCTGTGTACGATGACGACGAGTCCTGGGTGCCGCCATAGCCCGGCGCCGCAAGCGGCGGAGCATAGTTCGAAGAGCCGCCCGTGTAGCTTTTCTCGCCGGGCGAGGACGTAGGCGATCCACCGCCAAGGCCGGAAGTGCAGCCCGACAAGAGAGCGAACGATACGACGCAGAGTATCGCTATAGCCATTAATCCCTTTTTGATCGATGAATGAGAGTTCATAATAGTTTATGATGCCATCTGTTTATATAAAAATGGCTTTGACTGCAAGCCGATTCGTAGCTATTAAGCCAAAAGAGAAATATATGTGCACGTATCTGTTTAGTGCATTCATCTGTGTGGACTCGTGGGGTAGCCAGGATATCCTACCGGGCTTCGGACCCGGAGACCCGCGTTCGAATCGCGGCGAGTCCGTTTTCTATTTTAACAGGCGCGCTGGCTCCAGGCTTATCCTGCTTTTTATGACGGTCCCGAAGCTTGAGAGCCCTTCGGGCGTCGTCGAAAAAACCGTATCGCCCAGCATCGCCATGGACGCCATGCCGTCGAACGCCTCGACCGTCTCGATCGCATCCAGTGCTTTTTTACTGATGAGGCCTGTATCGACGGAGAACTTCCTGGAGAGCCGCATAAAATGATCAAACGTCGGGGCCTTCAGCAGCTCTTTCAGGCACTTCTTCCCGGCTACATTGATGAGGGCTTTCTCCTTCGGGTCCGACAGGACGCTCTTCGTCGATATGGGGCCGAAGTGTACGCAGTAGACGTCCCTCGCATCGATGGGGATACGGTCCAGCGTGAACGGCGTGCCCGGCCGTGTCCTGATCACGATGCCTCCCAGCGTCATGCCCGCCACGTCGCCCAGCCCCGTCCTGTTCTTCACTTCTGCCACGTGAGCGGCGTATGCGAGCTCATTATAAGTCTTGCCCAGCCCGAGGGCGCTGTTTATGGCCAGCGCCGTGCTGAACGCCCCGGCGCCGCTGGCGCCGAAGCCGCCCCCGACGGGCATGTCCAGGTCGCTCTCGACGTGGACGGGCTTATCCGCCAATAATTCGATGACCGTCCTTGTCGTCGGCGCATCCGAGGGCACGCCGTCGACGTAGACTTCGGCCGTGTTCGAGGGCCAGGCCGTCGTGCTCACGCCCCCTTCCAGCGTGAAGCCGCAGCCGCAGGAGCCTGCCTTGAGCGGGTCCGGATCGTCGTGGGCGTAAAAGAAGCCCGTGATGTGGGAAGGCGCGAACGCCTTGCCGATCATTGGAAGTACTCCGAGACGGCGTCCAGGATCTCGCCGGCCACCAGGCTCTTCAGGCCTGAGACGTGCCCGATGCCGCCGTCGGCCTTTATGATATAGACGTCGTTATACTCCGGGTCCCGGATGCCGCCGAACTTATTGGCGACCACCAGGTTCGCCATTGAGCGGTCCATGGCTTTAAATGCCTTATCGATGAGCGCATCGTCGCCCAAGGACTCGGCCTTGAACGCCACGATGAAAACCCCGGGAAAGTCGTGCCGCACCCGGTCAAGCAGTTTCTCCGCCGGCTTCAGCTTCAGCGTGACCGGCTTTTCGGAGCTCAGCTTTTCCAGCGCCGGATCCACGGTAAAGTCGGAGATTGCCGCCGCGCTGATGTAAATATCATAGCCCTTCCCGAGCTCGTCCATGACGGCCTTTTTCATGTCGCTGAAGCCGTCGGCGAACACGTCCCGGATGCCCCGGACGTTCATCTTCGTACGGTGTACGACAGTCACGTCGGCACCGCGGCGGTATGCTTCCAGCGCCAGCTCCTCGCCCATGCGCCCGGTGCTCCTGCTGGTCAGTACCCGTATCGGGTCTATTGCCTCAAAGTTCGGGCCGCCCGTAATGAGGGCTTTCAAGCCCTTCAGCGGTGAATCGGCGAGCGTCCTTTCCACGGCGAGCACGATCTCGTCCACGGAGGGCATCTTGGCCGCGCCCTCCTCTATTTTTGGCATGATGAACTTGATGCCTGCCGATTCCAGCTTCCGGATGTTCTCTTTCACGATGGCATGTTCGAACATGGAGCCGTGCATGGCGGGGACGATGATGATGGGTATATTCGAGCCGATGGCGGTCGTGGCGAACGTGGTCACGGGCGTGTCGTCGATGCCCGACGCGATCTTGCCGATGGTGTTCGCGGTGCACGGCGCGATCAAAAGCAGATCGCAGGCCTCCTTCCGGCGCCCGCAAAAGGCGACGTGCTCCACGTCGCCCGTAATTTCAGTGATCGCCTTTCTCCCGGTCGCGTACTCCAGCGCATAGGGGCTGATGATGGCCTGCGCCGCCTGGCTCATCACACCCTGAACGTCGGCTCCGTGCCTGATTAATTCCCGGGCCAGCTTCACGGTCTCAACGGCCGCGATGCTGCCCGTGACGCAGAGAACGATGCGCTTATCATCCAGAGAATGGCTTTTCGTGGACTTCAGGTCCAGCGTGGGGTGCGAGACATCCATTGCTAAGGCCTCGAACTAATATCTGGCATGAAAGACATTAACATTTCTATCGGGCTGACCTAATCTATTTATACTTCAAAGATACAATCACGACACAATTACCTGAGGCAATCAATATTTTAGGAGTATTTCAAATGGCAAAAGGCAAGGATTCCCGTGCCCGGAAGAAGGGCAGCAACCTGAAGGCATGCAGGGAGTGCCACAGCCTCGTCGAAGGCGACGTGTGCCCCATGTGCCAGTCGAGCTCGCTGAGCGAGGACTGGAGCGGCTACTTAGTGATCGTCGACCCGCTGAAGTCCGAGATCGCGAAGCTCATGGGCATCAAGAGGCCCGGCAAGTTCGCGCTGAAGGTGCGGTAAAGTTGGCCTACAGGCTGACCGCGGCGCTGCGCGATCGGCTGAAGACGCCGTTCGGTAAGCTCTATCGCTGTAACAGTGACACGTGCCTCAGGGACATCGTCCGGAGCTACCGGAGTCTGCCGAAGGTCATCGCCATCGGCGATGTGACCGCATATCATCTTTTACGGGCCGGCATCGTGCCGGACATGTGCATCGTGGACGACATGACCATGCGCCTGCCCGTGGACTACGAGATCCGGAAGGGCACGGCCCACGAGTCCTTTAAGGACATCGTCGTGAAGAACCCGGCCGGCGTGGTCTCGCAGGAGCTCATCGACGCCATTAAGGATAACATGCTCTCCAGGGGCCACGTCCGCATCTTCGTGGACGGCGAGGAGGACCTGGCCGTCATCCCCGCGTGCGAGTACGCGCCCGTCGGCTCTTTAGTCCTATACGGCCAGCCGAATGAGGGCGTCGTGGCCGTCGAGGTCACGCCCGAGAAGAAGCGCGAGACCCTTCTGCTCATGCAGCAGATGGTCAAAGAGTAGTGCCCGGGCCAGTAAAATTATATATACATTGTACGCCCGTAATATGAAAACACAACTGGAGCAATCTGGTGATAGAAATGGACATAAAAGTACTTGAAGAAAAGAAGAACCCGCTCCTCCAGAGGCGCGAGGTAAAGTTCAGCGTATCTCACAACCTGGGCACCCCGTCCAGGGACGAGATCAAGGCGAAGATCGCCGCTTACCTGAACTCGAAACCTGAATTAGTCATCATCGATAACATGAAGTCGGAGTTCGGCAAGCGCGAGACGAAGGGCTATGCCAAGATCTACGAGACCGTCGAGCATTTGAAGAAGACCGAGACCGAGCACATCGTCCAGCGGAATGCCAAGAAGGAAGCCCCCAAGAAAGAAGGCGAGGCGGCCACGGCAGCGCCGGCGGCGGAGCCGAAGAAGTAAGTGAGGCTTTATCATGGCAGATAAGAAACCAGCAGCAAAGGGGAACAAGGGCAAGAACCTGAAGTCCCGCATGTATGAAGTGAAGGAAGGCAAGGTCGTCCGCAAGGGCCAGTCGTGCCCCAGGTGCGGCGACGGCGTATTCTTAGCCAGCCACGCGGACCGCTTATCTTGCGGCAAGTGCGGCTATACCGAGTACAAGAAGAAGTAACATAAAACCTGTCAAGTTTTATGGCCATAACTATCACCGGCGAGGACGCTCCCCCAAGTCGGTTGATGATTATAGGTATGCCGTCTGCATAGGACGTATTACCCTGTGCAAGGCGGCGTACGATAACATTTTAATAAAATAAAATGGTGAGCCCGGGCTTTCTCTTATTATGGCTGTCCGCGACTTTTCGGGATACCCCTTAGTCTTCTATCGGTTGTTTTTTATTCTATGAGGGTATACCAGTGATGGGGCATATTACGTGGTTTTCAGCGCTGGCTTTAAATTTCCTGCCAAGATGTTAATCCTTGCTTTTTTCACGGCAGTGGTGAATGTTGTTATTTACCATAGTCTTTTTTTCATTAACCTGGCGCCGGGGCCGATTCCCAACACGTTATACATTATCGTCTGGTACCTCGTCTTTTTTATCGTATACATTGGCATCATCGGCACGATTATGAAGACTTTCATTCCAGGATCCAGTCATCACGTTCCGATGGAGCTTGACCACAAACAAGAGAGTCGGATGGAGCCGAAGCTCAAAGATCCTGCCGAGACCCTTGAGGAGGATGTTTTCAAAGCCATCCGCCAGGACAATCATGTGGCGACGACGTGGAAGTCCACGAGGATTAAGGATATAAACGCAGTAGCCCCGATATACAAATATCATTGGGAAAAGGTACGATTTGGCGGGAGACCCATCCCGGCTTTGCATCGGGTTGACGATGATGTGCCAACCGCAGCCACCATGCAGACGAAGATGAAAAATGTAAACATGATGGCCCATTTATTCAAGTATCACTGGGGCCATGGCCCATACGATGCGAAAACAAACATCGTCAGTGTATACCCCCGGGACCTTGTCCGTGTATCACCACGGGACAAAGAGGAAATTAATGATCCAAAAACCTCTAAGTTTATTTTAGTTTTACCCTCGAAGGCAATTTTAGCCTTGCCGCCAGCTTTAATAGAGCATCAGGACTAGCTGGCTATTCAGGCCGCCGAAATACATGCAAGTAAAAAAGTCCCCGTCAATTATGAAAATATTGTTAAAAAGTTACGTCGTACTCTGCGGAACCTTCCCATTTGATGGTTCTATTGCTTTGGCCATCTCGTGATTGAAGTAATCGACGACTTCCTTGCCTTCGATGAAGACGAAGCCATGCCTTTTCGCATAGGCGATGGCGTCCTGCTTCTTGAGGGCCTTGCCGGTCTCGCCGTCGAGCATCTCGCACATGACCATGGCGGGAGTTATGCCTGCCGCTCTTGCCAGCACTATCGACAACTCGGTCTGGCCTCTACGGTCTTTCAGCAGACCCGGTGCCGCCCTGAGCAGGGGCATGTGGCCGGGAGACCTGAACTCGGCGCCGAAGTTTACGTGTTCTCCATTCATGGCCTTCTTCGTTATCTCGCCCAGCTTCGTGATCGTTAAGGAACGGTCATTGTCGGTGATGCCCGTGAAGGTCTTGCGGTGGTTGACCCACAGCGAGAACGACGACTTCGTGTCATAGGGGATGTCGCCGACCCTCTCGTATATTGATTCGATCGCCTTGAAGCCGTTGCCGGAGTTGCCCGCGAAGCGGAGGACGTCGACGATGTAAGGGATGCCCAGCTTATCGCAAATGACGGGATCGATGGCCGTGCAGATGAGGCCGCCCGCGTCACGCCGGAGGCGGTATACCTCTTTGGGCGTGGTGGTCTCAGCCGGTATCACGATGTCGGTCTCGGTCTCGCGGTCGTCGAAGTCGTATAAGAGTATGGGCTGCCCGCCCTGTAATGCCTTGATCGCTTCCTGTATCATTCAAGTATCACCTCTACCTCGTCCCCGTCTTTGAGGCCAAGCGTTTTCCTCAGGTTCACGGGCGCGATGATCTCCACTAAATTCAAGGGATAGCTCGAGCGGTCGGGCCTCATGACTGCACACCGGATGCCATCTATCCGGACTACGTAGCATTTGCCGCCGCCGAATGTCCTCGTGGCGTCCTTAAAGCCCTCGATCTTGATCGCAGATGCCTCAGGGTGGGCGAACGGCTCTTTTAGCTGTAAATTCAGCGTTCCCGGGTACGGCTCAAAGCCCAGCTTTTCCTTAAACTGTTCCCGGTAGCCGTCCAGCGAAATGTAGTACTGGCCCTCGCCCAGGCCCGTCGTGACGCGGCCCTTGATGCGCTGAACGTGCCCGTCCTCGAAGATCTTACGGTAGTCTAAAAACTCCGCATTTAGCCTCGAAACGCCCTTGTCCGTGAGCCTGACCTCCTGGCCCTCGGTCGTGACAAGCCTGCTGATGTACCCCTGCTTCTCCAAATGCACCAAACGGCGGGCGGCCGTCTGGGCACTCATGCCTATGGTCGAGCCGAGCTTGGCCGAGGACAGACGGACATTTCCCTTTGCGGCGCCCATGAGGGCGAGCTTTTTCAGGATCTCGACTTCCATGTGGTCCCTCAAATTTAAGATGCATATCATGTATGATAAAGCGATATATAATGTTTCTCATAATCAGGCAAAGCTCATTTGCTTACATATTTTTAAGCTTACAAAGTTAACAAAGGCACTATTTTTCACTACAATGGCCAGTAGTTCCGTGTTTGCTTGTTAACCGTTTCATTTCATGACCTATGTACAGCCCTCCGGTGGGTATCACGAAGCCACGAAATTTTTTTATATCCCACGTAAGGGCCCGAATTCACCAAGCTTCATGCCGGGCGTTTAAAACACGAAACAAGCGGCCCGAAGGCGCTAAATCTCAAAAGCATTTGAAACACGAGGGACGGCATGGACTCCATCGTTATGCTTTCTTCCATGTTTCAATGACTTTCGAGGGGTTCGTGCCATTTGAGACGCTTGTTTCGTGTTTTAAACGCCAAAGCATCTACTTTGAGCCTTCGGGCCCTTACGTGGGATATGAAAACATTCGTGTTTTCGTGTTACCAACCGGCGGCGCCCGCTCCCCAAGAAGACTGAACAAGTAAAGACTAGCGATACAAACCGGCAGTCTACACTAAAATCGGGTAGAACAGCGGTTAAAGAACAACACGGAACTACTGCCATTGTGGTGAAAATAGTGCCTCAGTAAACTTTGTGAACTTAAAAATCGACAGATAAGAAGGCATTAAATAACTGTTATACGGCCGTCGCGGTAGACGGGCACGATTGGAAAACGGTTGATGTCCCGGCATATCATGTCCACGTCGTACTCGTAGCCGAGCCCAATAACTCTCTGCCCTGCCTGCGAGCCGCGGATCCTTTCAAGCAGAGCCTGGCACTCCGCATCATTTTGAATAAAACGCTCAGCCTGGTACATGAAATAGCCCCGGCCCAGCAGGACGGCCACGACCTCGATGAGGCTCGCCGCGTTCAGATCCTCTTCCGAGCTAAGGGGATTCGTGGCTAAAAGATAAACCCGCTCCTCGGGCATGATGCGCTCGGCCACGGCGCCGGCGTTGAGCGTGCTGCCGATGATGCCGCCCTCGGTCATGATCCTCGTGCCATTGGTGGTGGTCATGACCACTGTTTTATCCTTGATGTCGGCGCTGAGGATTTCCGTCGGCGAGTTGTTGTAGTCGAAGCCGCCGATCTTGACACCGTGGCGCTCTCCGATAGTCACGGCGCCCAGCTCCTTGCCCAGTGCAAGGGCTTTGTCGGCATCTTCCACCGGTATGACCTCCCGGGCGCCGGACGATAGGGCCGCCACTATGGTGGAGGATGCCCGGAGGACGTCGACGATGACGGGGACGCCTTCCGGCTCGGACTCGTATTGCTGCTTGCCTTCGGGGCCGATGAGATAACGCATGCGGGCGATTGAATGCTTTTTAGGATATAAAGCTTTATCGAGCTAATCGAATGTAATTACGCGGCATAGGCGATAAGACACGCCGCGGCCCTCGGCACTAATATCGTAGGCGCAGCCTGATACCTTCGCCGTATTGCCGCTCCGCTCGACCAGGACCCCGCCGATGCTTTCCATATTGTTGTCAGGATGGGCGGCCGCGTATTCGGCGGCCAGGCTATCGTTAAAAGTGAAACGATAAAATATGCCATGTTTTAAAAGCTCCTCCGACACGTTACCCGAGGAAGAGTTCGCCGCATCCTTAAAGCCCGAGACGGCATGGAACCGCCCGTCCCACGTAGCGGAAGTGTAAAATATGGCTGTCCGCCGGAGCGCGCATTCCTGGGCCCAGCGTATATTTGCCATGCCATCGCCGGATAAATGCCTCCCGTCCGCATAAGCGCTATCGTTCACGGCCGCCACGCATGCCACGACGCCCAGGAGACAAATGCACGCGAGCAGCGCCGACAGCAGGATCATCTGGCCCAGGTCATCCATTTAAGCCCTCCACAGGGTCAGCTTACAGTCGAGCATAATCCCGGCGTCACCGCAGGCGATAAAGGGCATGACGTACATATCCGCTCCTGTAGCCGGACTCTGGCCTATTGTGCCATAGGGCGTCTCCATAAAATAATAAGTACCCGGAGGCAGCGTGTGAAGAATATCGGCGGATAGCTCGTCCGAGCTATCGTTCCACTGCGCTGCCGAAGATAAGGTAAAGCCGAGAGAAGGGTGTTCGATGGAACCGGCCCTGAACTCCATGACGTTCAGCATGTCGGATGATAGCAGGCCCAGGCTGTCATCCCGGCCGGCGTGTGTGAGCGGCGCTGCAGAGTTCACGTAATACAGCGCCCCGATGACGATCACCGTTGCCAGGGCCGCCTCTATGAGGTGGACGGCGCCCCCGTCATTGAGCTCCAACGTCCTTCCTCCAGAGGTAAACATACAGGACGGCATCCCTGTATATGCCGTCCTCATCCTTGATGGACGCGATGCGGACCGATTTACACACATCTTTGGTGTCCGGGGGAAGCGGGTAGCCTGCTGTCCTGGAGATCGACCCGTCGCTGGTATTTATTTCCAGCCTTAAGCCATACTGCTCTTTTTCATCGTCCAGCCCCGCCGCTTTCTTCAGCGCCGACGCGTTAAACATGTACAGGCCGTCGACCTTGTAGGTGGAGAGAATGTTCGGGTCGCCCGTAGATAGCCCGATGATCGTCGGGCTGCGGGCGGCCGAAGGGCTGAAGTACCAGTCAGAGGGGTCTCCGGCGTCTTTCAGCAGTACGTCGCCGATGCCTTCCGCGAGCGGCTCGAGCTCTCCAGCGTAGCTTACTGTAAGCCCCGCGGATATGGCGTTGGTTGCCGTGAAGAAGGTGCAGACCAGCAGTATCGCCAGCACCGTATAGGCGGCCGCAAAGTCGATGGAGAACGCCATATCGACACCTAGTCCATCGTTAGAGTTTTTGATGAGCTTTCATACACGATGCGATGCGCGCCTTGCACGCTTGCCATGAACCCGTCGATCACAACACCTTCAGGAATTATCATCGGCGCCTCATACGTCTCATGGCCTACGAGCACGTGGACAGACCGGTCGTCTTCCGAGGCGTATATGAGGTAGCTCTGCCCGCATATGCGTCCCGGAAGATCGACCTCCTCAGCAACGGAATCCCCGCTTTCTACTGCCGAGGATATGCGCTCTCCCACGCGTGCCGCCACATCGTAAGCGGACTTTGCTCTGGCATCGGCGGAGGCCGTATTGCTGAAGCTTCCGAGCCCGGCGAATATCGCCGTAAAGATCAGCAGCGATATGCCCAGGAGCGCCACATACTCGGATACGATCGCTATGCCCGTATCGTCATTCATGAACACAGACCTCCGCGCGCGAGCAAAAAATATCCGACACCCCGGCGCTGACGGCTTTTAATGCGCCGCTCTCGTGGGTAACGGAGAACCCGCACTCCTCGAAGGCCGCTTGCCACGCGGACGGGTCCCCGCTCCTGACATAGATCACGGCGCTGCCGCTATCCGGTATGTGCCAGGCGAGAGGCGCGGAGGAGTTGCATTTGACGTATACCGTGACGGGGCCCGAGTGCCTGATAAATGACGCCCCCGATATGGACGTGAGCGACATGTACAGCGCTTTCTTGCCCGAAGGGAGCACGGCCGTGTGGATAGCGAGTCTTCTTTCCGAATTCGCCAGCCCGGTGTCGTTAGATATGACCGCCCCTCCCTCGAATGTCACGGACCTGAACGGCGAGGTTATGGCCGCGCTGCCAAGGGGAATGAACGCCAGCGGCATTGTGTCCGAATATATGCTCACGGATCGAAAATCGTCGTGCCTGTCCCTTATGACGAGGTCGCATCCCGAAGGCACGCTCATCTCGAATGCCGTGTCAAAGGTGTTGTTCGACTGTACAGTGCCTGCGACGACATTATCTAATAAGCGGAGCGACGAGATCGAGCCCTTATACTCGAGGCTCTTTTCGCTCTGGGAAAGCGTCCCCATGCTCCCGGCGAGCAATGCCACCGAGGCGATGGAAACGACGGCGACGATCACGGTATAGCCCATAAGCTCCGACACGCCGCGATCGTCGATCATATACCGTAACCCCCCAGTAGGTTATATCCGGGAAAGATGACGAGCTCATACACGAGGAACGTTAGTAAAAGAAGTAAAGCGGCGTCCCGGGCGCCTCCATATATGCTGGCATCGCGCATCTCCCCGATGGTGAGCCCGGTGCACAGGGCTACGGAGACGGATAAAACGTAATATGGCATGACCGAGTCCCGGGTAACGACGCCCTCCACGCCCGACGCAAGCCTCATTTCGCTGGAGAGGTGCATGAAGGATGTGAGGCAGAGCATGGTGACCGCTAAAAAAATAACGGCCGTGAAATAGATGACGAATATCGATGAGGAGATCCCCGACTGCCGCTCTTTTTTCAGCGACCCGGAAAGCCTTCCATCGGAGGCGACGGCCTTCAAAATGCTCTCCAGGCTGGAGCTTGTGGTGAGCGCTTCTACGATGACCGATACGGACCGGTCGATATAGCTGTTCTTTGCCCTGGAGGCCATGGCGCGGAGCGCGAAGGCGATATCGTAGCCTTCCTCTTCCACCTCGGACAGCATGCGGCATACCTCGTCGGAGATAATGCCGTACTCGTGCCGGGATACCCGCTTGAGCGCCTTCACGATCGAGCCGCTGGCCTTTACCTGCTCGGACAGGTCGTAGAAGAATTCCGGGGCCTTGGACTCCACATCCGAATCGTAGACGGCCACGGTCCTGTGTGCGTACGCTACCGGGATCAGCGAGACCAGGAGGCCGGCGAACAGCCCCATGTCTATGCCGGACGTGAGCGCGAACACGATACATCCGATAGCCATGCCGCCTGCCGCGGAAGCGGCGGTCACGGCAGGAAGACCGATCGATTTTACCAGCAAACGGGCATCCGATATATCGATCGTACCATGCTGGATGACGTTAAGCTGCATATCAGGCCTCCGGGTTCGAGGCTTTCATCATGCGGATGACGATGAAGCTGCCCAGGGGAACGACGATAAGCGCGTCCAGCCACACGATGGAATCGTTGGCCAGCCATCCAGCCATGTTGAACACCAGGTTGATGAGCGATATGAAGATCGAGGCGATGCCGACGAGCGACAGGAAGACCGACGACAGCCCCTGCATACTGTCGTTGAACCTTCTCACGTCCATGCGCTTTCTCTCGGTATAGGCCTCGTACTTGCCCCGGAGGTATCCTTTCAGGCTGCCGCCGCTGCCATAGACCTCGGCGAGGCCGATGAGCAGCTCCTGCCAGGACAAGGAGGGCGACGTGGCCTGAGCCTGTCTCAGGGCTGACACTATGTCCATGCCGTCTTCCTCTACGAGCGACAGGATATAGGCCGCCTCGAGCGCGACATCCCTGCCATAGACGCCGCCCAGGTTCGATATGTTCTCGAACATGTTCTTCAGGGGGACGTTCGACTCTGCCATGGTCAGCATGAACCCTGCGGCGTGGACGATGTTCGCGTCGATGAGGGAGCCCCGGTAATCCCTGGCCGACCTGACCGAGTAAGCGCGGACATTGTACGCGAGCAGCGCTGCACCTATAAAAATGAATGGAATGAGAATTAATGTAATAATGTCGAAAGCGATGCCCATGACAAATAGCAATATAAGGTATCCGGCGGCGGCCAGTACAGCTGAAGACAGCGATATGAGCAAGGTCCCGTACATCCATTCCTCGAAATCACTCTCCGCCCTGCACTTCTCGTAGTTTGACCGCGATACTTTTGCCCGTAGAGCCATGGGACGGGATATCTTCTCGAATGGCTCAATCATAGGCGTAATCCCCCAGCGTTATGTCGCCATCGAAGGCCGGGTGCGCCAAAATGAACCTGAGCAGGCCCTTCCGGTCCCGGTGGTATGACTCGACGATCTTTTTGATGCGCGCCTCGTCGACGACGCTGTTTTCGCCGATCCATCGCAACACGGCCGCCCGCGAGCTCAGCTCCTCGATGAGCCGGCCGTCGTCCCAGCCCCTGTCGCCGCGAATGTTTTCCAGCACTGCTGATTGCCCCTCCCTCATTGAGATACGGTCACTGGCCGGGTCCCATTCAAAGAGCTCGTTGATCTTTAGCGTGCTGTCCTCGCCGACTCCTGTGATCTCGCTGATCGAGCGGCAACGCCGTACCTTGATGTCGACGGGCCCGGACTGGACGTTTACCATAGCGAGGTTGACGCACAAGGAGAGGCTGGCGGCTGTATGGGGAGGTATATTGAAAGGGGCGTTCAGGACGCGGTTGAAGAAGCTCGCCGCGGAGTCCGCGTGGAAGGTCATGAGCACCGTGTGGCCGGAGTTGATGCCGTGTATCGCGGCCCGGGCGCCTTCCGGCGTCCGGACCTCGCCCACGATGACGTATTCGGGCCGCTGGCGAAAAGCGGCTAATAGCAGGTCGAACTCGGTGATTGGCGCTTCGCCGGCCTCCCGCACGACGAGGGGCGTCCAGTTCTGCGATGACAGCCTCACTTCCCGGGTATCCTCGATGGTGACGACCTTGTGCTTATCGGTGATGAAGCCGCTGACCGCGTTGAGCGCGGCCGTCTTACCCGAGGCCGTGCCACCGATGAACGCCATGCTGCACCGGTTCTCCATGGCCAGCCACAGGAATGCCAGCGACTCGGGCGAAAAGGTGCGCTGCCTCAGCAGCTCGGCCGCCCTCCTGGTCCGGTTAGCCACACGGATGGAGAACGTCGAGCCGTTGGAGCTGACTTCCCTGTATATGGTGCCATTGAGCCTGGACCCGTCCGGCAGCGATACGTCCTGGATGGGGTGGGCGGCGCTGATGGACTTTCCGCCTTTCTGCACCAGATAGAGGATAAAGTCGTCCAGCTCCTCTTCTGTATTGAAAGTGATGCCCGTGGGGATAGACTCGTACTCGGGCATATAAACGTAGACGGGGCTTCCGTAGCCGTTGCAGCTCACGTCCTCCACGTTCTCGTCCCGGAGCAGGGCGTCGATCTTCTTATAGCCCCAGAAATCGCGCTCGATGAAGTACCGCATTTTATCTTTTAGAGAGGCGGGCACGCTTCTTTCCATGCATAAGCGCTCGAACTTCTGGCGGATACGCTTCCGGCCCCCGGATTTCTTCATTGCCTCGAGTTCCCCGCGGGGCTTTTTATGCAGCTCGGCAACGATAGCGTCATGTACTTTACATTCGTCGCAGTTCATCGTGGGCTCGATCAGGTCATACCGGCATTTTCCCGACATGGCGTCCCAGAGGATCTGTACACTGCAATGGCTGTCGATCCTGTAGCTTTTAACCACTTCCACGCCGCCGGAGCGCTCAACAGGCCGGGGTTCCTCATCTTTCGGGGCGGGCGGCTCAGCCGCAGTGCCCTTTACATTACCGGCCTTGAGGCTTTTTCTCGGCCCGTCATCGTCCACGCTCAATAGTGCATCCCGCGCAAGGCTCATCGTTAACACCGATAATTAATTTCTTATAATTGTAAATAAGTAATACGCATATTATTTATAATTTGTTGTAACTAATGTGATTGAGGAATTAGCATATGGCTGACGACCTTAATTCGTGGCATAACACTCTGGAAAAGGGCATCACGGGTTTATTCCCGGGCGTAGAAAAGGTTGTCGTATCATCGGGAGGGCGCAGTTATCCTGAAGACTCCGGCCTGCAATGGCTCATCGCATGCATGGGAAGCCTGAAGGCCAGCGAAGTCCTTATTGAGGACGGCTGGGGAAAGCTGCTGGTGGTCAAGTACGAGTACGGCGACATGGCCGTCGCTGCATTCTACAGGGATGGCATTGCTCCGGGGGACCTTTCCCGCCTTATCGGGCTCATGTTCGCCGGCCGCGGGCAGCGAAACTGTATCCGGCCGTATATTCCGGCCTCGGACGTGGAGCGCCTTGCCGGTCGCTGGAGGCGGGCCATCGCCCTTATTTTCGGGGAAAAATTCGCGTCGCTCCTTGTCGATAAAGCGCTGGGGGAAGGGAACAGGGAAGCAATGACACCTGGCGACCTGGAGGCCGCGAGAGCCTTCATCTCCTCGGCGCTCGGCGACTGCCTGGCGTTAGACAAAGTTAATAAATGAAGCGCGTCTTTTAAGGCATGTCAGGCACCCATACGACAAACCTTATGGCTTCTCCTGCGTACGATAAACCTTATCGTACTTCACAGCTTTATAACAACATCCCATAGGTGAATGTTCTTGATATTACCCGACGTGCAAGCCGGCAACCCCGACGTCAGGATCAGCTTAACGAAGGTGGGCGTCACCGAAGTCAAGAAGATGGTGGAGATCGCCCGCGGCTCGAAGAGGCCCATCATCCTGATACCCACGTTCGACATTTTCGTGGACCTTCCCTCCAACCGTAAGGGCGCAAACCTCTCCCGGAATCTCGAGGTCATCGACAAGGTCCTGGAAGACGCCATAAAGGAGCCCGTCTACGCGATAGAAGATTTATGCGTCGACGTGTCCAGGGAACTCCTGGCCAAGCACGAGTACTCGTCCCGTGCCGAAGTGAGCATGCAGGGAGAGTACATGATGAAGCGCCGCTCGCCTGTGACGAACATGGAGTGCCAGGAAGTCTACGACATCTGCGCCGACGCCGTGGCAGTCCGGGGTGGCCTCATCAGCAAGGGCATCGGGGCCCGGGTCATCGCCATGACGGCGTGCCCCTGCGCGCAGGACATCATGAAGGCCGAGGCCGAGCATAAGCTGCGGAAGCTCGGGGTAAAACAAAGCCAGATCGAGGAATTTTTAGATGATATGCCCATGCCCACGCACAACCAGCGCGGCATCGGCTCCATAAAGATAGAATTCGCCGACCACCGGGACGGCGAGAATAAGCGTATCTCCATCGAGTCCATTATAGACATCATAGAGCAGTCCATGAGCTGCCGGATGTTTGAGCTACTGAAGCGCCAGGACGAGGAGTATGTAGTCCGGACCGCCCACCAGAACCCGAAGTTCGTGGAGGACTGCGTCAGGGCCATGGCCAAAAACCTCGTGCAAAGGTTCCCGGACCTTAGCGACGACACGGCAATAACCATCAAGCAGGTCAACGAGGAGAGCATACACCGCCACAACGCCTTCGCCGAGAGGTACGCCACCTTCGGCGAGCTTAAGAAAGAAGTGAACGGCAAGGCGACCGTTAAGGCGAAGGAAGCCTCGAAGCCCGTCGTGTCAAAGGTCGGGCGGAAGAAGGCAATGACTTAGCCTTTTTACCGCTACAATTTTAAGTGTGGCTAAAAAGTCTTGAGCGTTCTTATTGGCTATAGCAGCCGTATAGAGGCGAGCAGGGCCGTGATGGCGTGATAGCCGTTGCCGATGCCTGACTGCAGAAGCGTCACGGGGTCGGTTATGTGGAAATAGTATACCAGGATGGCCGCGCCCAGGATAGTGCCCAGCATGCTGCCGACGTTGGCCACGGCGGCTACGGCGATGGCCTTAAACAGCTTATTATTGAACATGCCCTTGAGCGTCTCGACGACCCCTGCCTCTTCGTCTCCGCTGCCCAGCAGCGTATTCAGGTCCTCCATGGTGGGCGGATACTGGGATGCCTCGACGACGCCGGCCAGCCAGCCGATGGCTAGCACGGGGTTGAGGAACGCGTACCAGGCGAGAGCGAAGGCCGTCGCGATCGATTTCCAGTGGCCCCCGACGGCCGCCACGAACAGGGCCGATAGCATGCCCTGGACGATAAAGAGCACGACGAGCGCCACGAATAGCTGTTGCAGTGGAATGCCCGAAAGAATTAGCAATACGAATATCAGTATAATGGAGAGCACGATCAGCGCGCTGAAGATCTTCAGCCAGGGTATGTGCCGCTTCTTCGGCACGGTAGAGATGGCCTCGATGGAGGGGATCGTCTCCGGGTGCTCAAGGTACTTATGGATACCTTCACGGTGCCCCGCCCCCACGACGCCGAGCACGCGCTTCGTCTTCGCGATCTCGAGCAGATTATGGGCCAGGTACGCGTCCCGCTCGTCAACCAGGACTTCGGCGACGGTGGGCGTGTATTCCCTGAGCTCCTCGATGAGGCTGGAGACCACGTCCTCCTGGGTGATCTTGTCGATGTCGATGTCCTTCGTGCCGATGCCCAGCGAGGCCAGGATGAGCGAGTAGCCCATCCGTAACTTTTCGAGGAGAGACATCTTCGCCCAGAAGCGGGCGAGCGTGATGCCCAGGTCACGGTCGATGAGCGCTATGCTCAGGTGGCGGGCGTTGGCGGCGTCGATGGCGGCCAGCATCTCCGAGCCGGGCTTCACGCCCATTTCGGCGCCGACCTTGCGCTGGACGAAGGCCAGCATGGTCTGGATCAAAAAGATCGCCAGGTTGTTGCCCTTGAGGAGCTCTTTTATGGGTATCTCCTTGTTCTCCTGGTTACCCTCCTTCAGCGAGCGGTAGCGGCGGGCGTCGAGCTCGATCGCGACGACGTCGGGCTTATAGGCCTCGATGGCCTCCTCGACCTCCTTAACGCTTTTTTCCGACACGTGGGCCGTGCCTACGAGCATGATGTTATCCAGAGGATTCTGAGAAACGCGTATTTCAGCCTGTGTGTCCGCCTGTCCTTCGATCAACTTTTTCACGACCGGTACTGTAAAGAGTTTTAATGATTATCAATTTTATTGTTAATTTTTTATATTTAAGCGTTGGGTAAGTTTACTCCGGCCCGGGCCACTTCATAGAGCTCCAGGGCCTTGAGCATGTCCGTCCTCGAGACGATGCCCGCGATGCGGTCTCCTTCCATCACTACGAGACGCCCGATCTTGTTAGTCGACAGCTTTTGAAGCGCCGTGAACGCATCATCATCGGGTTTCAGCGTTATAACGTTTCTGGTCATGATGTCGCGGACCGGCGTCGTCGCCCGGGCATCCACGGGCACATGGGACACGTCCGTAAGCGTCACGATGCCGACCATTTTGCCCGCGTCCACGACTGGATAGCCGAGGTGCTTGAGCTTGAACATCGTGTCGATGGCCTGCGAAGCTGTGGCGTTCGCGTCCATGGTGTGCACGTCCGCCGTCATGATGTCCTTTACTTTTATTCCCTCCAGCGTCATGGACGTCGTCGTCGCCTGCTCCTCCTCGCCCGCCGCCATGTAAATAAACAGGGCGATGACGATGAACCACAGGCCGCCGAACGCCCAGGTCAGGATGCCGATGAGCGCCAGGATATAGGCGAACAGCTTGCCGATGCTGACGGCGATGCGGGTGGCCCGGATGTAAGGCATCCTCTCCGCCAGGAATCCACGCAGGACCCTGCCGCCGTCCATGGGGAAGGCCGGCAGGATGTTGAATACGCCGAGGGCGATGTTCATGTATGCCAGGAGGGCAATCATCGTGCCCGCGTATGAGCCCGGATTCTGCATTCCCGGCACAAGGAAGTATATGGCCGCGAAGACCACGCCGAGCACGACGCTGATCGCCGGCCCGGCGAAGGCCATGAGCATCTCGACCGCGGGATTCCTCGGTATGTCCTCCATCTCCGAGACTCCGCCGAACAGGAAGAGCGTGATGCCCCCGATCTTTATGCCGTTATGCACGGCGACATACGAGTGCGCCAGCTCGTGGATGAGCACGCAGGCGAAAAGCAGTATCGCCCCCAGCAGGCTCAGGCCTATGCGAAGCCAGAGGTCGGGCACGCCGCTAAAGCCGAGAGGCGCGGGGGAGGTCGCGAACGCGAAGGCGATAAATGGAAGTATGAGTAAAAATGTTACATGGAGCTTTATGGGAATGCCCATTACGCTCCCGATTTTAAGCGAAGACACCATAACGTTTTAATATTATCTAACAAAGTATATATCATTATATGGCTATAAGTTGGGGAGAGGATACTTAATGATTGCTGATATAACCTCTTTATTCGACCTGAACGTGTATACTGACAAGGGGAAATACGTGGGCAAGGTGCAGGACGTCCAGCTCGAGGCGAACGAGAGGAAGATCTCCGGCCTTGCGCTGGGTAATGTCAATAAGGACCTGTTCGACGTGGAGACCAAGGGCGTCATCATCCCGTACAGGTGGGTGCTCGCCGCGGGCGACATCGTCATCATAAGGCAGCCGAACGTCAGTCTCGGCGAGAAGGGCGAAGAAGCCGAAGAGATATAAGCTCCTCGACCTCGACCCATTCCTTTTTTAATTGCAATCGTAATTATTCAGCCAGTTAATACCCTTTAAAAATAATAAGAATGCACGAATACGATTTCAGCCACGAGGTTACTCTAAGCGGGCCAGAAGCGACACGAATACATTATTAAATATTTTAAAAATATTGGTGCGGCCTGGTGTAAACTTGGTGCCGCTTGTTAGCACAAGAGTTTCAACCCCACCAGGTTTACACCAGGCCACACCAATATTATTTATATCACCAGGCGGCACCAGGGCTACACCAGGCAGCACCAACGATTTTTAATTAGTCTTAGAGAGCTTAGAGCCAGCTTCGAGCTACTTTGAGGCTGAAAAAGTCTTCGAGCAACTTAGCCTTTCTTAGAGGGTCTTGTCAAGCATTAGTCTTCTAGAATATACGAGCCATTCTTGTCTGGCGGCACCAGCTTTTTTAAGTAAATAAAGCTCAGAGCACAGGCGACGCCTGCCGCTCCCACGACGAGCCACACGTACATGCCCGGCAGGTGGTCCAGGAGTATTCCGCCCAGCAGCGGCCCGACCGCAAAGCCCAGGGTGCTCGTCAGCCCGCTGATGCCCTGGTACCGGCCGCGGTTCTCCTCCATGGACAGGTTGGCCGTAAGGGTCGTCTGCGGGGGCATGTACGTTAACTCGCCCAGCGTGACGATGAATATGCATAAGGCCAGCATCTGGAAGCTGTGAGAGAACGCGACGAGCCCGAAGCCCAGCGCGTAGAGCATCACGCCGATGCCCATGGACAGGGTGAGCCGGTAGCGGTCCGTGAGCCTGGTCACGAAGTACTGCGCCGCCACGACCATGATGCCGTTGATGGCGAAGAGCATGCCGATCTCCGGCTCCGAGAGCCCCACGAACCCCTTCGAGTAAACGGAGAGCGGCGAGTACATCTGCGAGTAGACGATTGAGACGAGGAACACCAGGACGGAGAAGACCATGAACGGCCTGTCGTCCGGTATTTTGCGCAGGTCCGTCAGCCTGAACCGCCGTGCCGGCATACACGTTCGCGTATCGCCGATGAAAAAGACGACAAGGAATAGATAGATACTGCTGGTGATGGCCGTGAAATAAAACATCGACGAGTAGGACAGGAGCGCCATGAAACCGCCCACCATGGGCCCTAAGGCGAACCCGGCATTCTGCCCGATGCGTAACAGGCTAAACGTCTCCAGGCGCTTTTCCGAAGGCACCAGGTCGGTGGCGATGATATTAGGTATAGGGCGGAAGAGCCCGGTGGCGACTCGGGTCATGCAGAGGATGAGCAGGTAGAGCCCGTAATTCGCTTTCGCGCCGACCGCCCACCCGAGCAGCAGGAAGCTGGTTATGAGGATCGCCAGGCCCAGGATGAAGGTGAAACGACGGCCCAGCCGGTCGCACATCTCGCCGCCTACGAACTGGAAGATGGCCCCCACGAACGACGAGACGAACATGGCGAACCCCACGAGGCCCGCCGAAACTCCCTGGTAGTAGTAGAGGTAGATGGAAATGAAGGGCATCACGATGGACATGCCGAACTGGTTTAGGGCCATGCCGAAAAAGAGGACCCACAGCCTCCGGTCATACGAGGGCAGCCTTACATTGTTAAGTATGTTCACGGACATGGCGATCGCGGCTGATGAAAAATGGTAATATACAATACCGATAGATAAATATAATGTTATTTGGTGGCCTATGGCAGACGAGCGATTCAAGGTAAAGGAGATCTATAAGGATATCCGGGCGCTGCCGCCTGTCGTCATACGGGCCGACGGGCGCAACTTCAAGGAGTCACTGGCCAGGCTCAGATTTAAGAAGCCCTACGACCTGAAGTTCGAGAAGGCGATGATGGCCGCGGGGCGCGCACTCATGGAGTCCAGCGGCCTGGGGCCGCTCTGGGTGTACACGTTCTCGGATGAATTCAACATCTTCTTTAAGGATCTTCCTTTCGACGGCCGCGTAGAGAAGCTCGACTCCGTGGTGCCCTCGTTCCTGTCCAGCGCCCTGACGCTCGCCTTAAAATTGAGCACGCCCCTGGCCTTCGACGCCCGCGTCGTTCCCCTGCACTACGAGGACGTGGCGGGCTACCTGCAGTGGCGGCAGGCGGAGGCATGGCGCAACCACATGCAGTCCTACGGCTTTTACATGCTCATCAGGGAGGGCCTGGCGGAGCCGCAGGCGTCGAAGCAGCTGCGCGGCATGAAGTTCGAGGACATCCACGAGATGATGTGGCGGCGCGGCGTGAACCTGAACGAGACGCCCGCGTGGCAGCGGAAGGGCGTGTTCATCTACAAAAAAATGGTCGTCAAGCGGGGCTTCGACCAGGGAAAAAAGGAGAACGTCCGCGTGAGGAGAACGGAGGTCGAGGAGTCCTGGGACCCGCCGTTGTTCGGGTCAAAAGAGGGCGAGGCTTTTTTAAAGAGCCTGAAGCTCTTCTGAAGAGCCTATAGTCGCTTTAGTTAGTATTTTACAGGGGTTGCCCGCCGCAACGACAGGCGCAGTGCCTTCATGCGAAGGGCTACAAGCTCGCTGTCACTGGCATTGTGAAGTTCCCCCGCCAGCATTTTTTCTCTTTCTGTGGCCATGTCCGTATATTAGTTAAAATGGCCGTGGCTAAAACGATAACTACAATAAAATGAAAGAAAAATTATGCTGTGTTGAATATGCCCTTATAAAACTTAAAAATAAAGGAGTAATTCAACACAGTACGAAATAGACAAGGTTAATATACTTGTTTTAATTATGGTAGATGAAGCTTAGAGGAATCCGGATTGATAAGCGTCATCGTCCCTGCGTACAACGAGGAGAAGAGGATAAAGACGACCCTCGAGGATTACAGCGAGGGTCTGAAGGCCGCGGGCAGGGAGTTCGAGCTGATCGTCGTCTGCGACGGGAACGATCGCACCGCCGCGCTGGCCGGGCCATACGGGAAGGTGCTGGAGTTCGGCCACCGCCTGGGAAAGGGCGGCGCCGTGCTGGAGGGCTTCAAGGCAGCCCGTGGCGATATCGTAGGCTTCACCGACGCCGACAACTCGCTCAAGGTCGACCAGTTTTTACGCTTACTGGACGAGATGGACAGGACGGGAGCGGGATGCGTCATCGCCGACCGCAAGTCCAGAGAATCCGTGATCATGGAGGGCCAGTATCTTTTCCGGCGGTTCGCCAGCGAGGTGTTTAATTTTATGTTGTCCCGCGTCATCTTCGGCCTGAAGATCCGGGACTCCCAGTGCGGGGGCAAGGTCTTCAAGAAGGAGTACATCGATCAGGTGGCGCCATTAATGGAATGCCGGGGCTTCGAGTTCGACGTGGAACTGCTATGGAGACTGAAGAATGCAGGCTGCGAAATAAAAGAGGTGCCCGTCGTATGGAAGGACGACAAGGGGAGCACTTTTAGCTTCAAGTACGTGCCCTCGATGTTCTTTAATTTAATGAAGGTCAGGCTGGAATTAAAGTGATAGTATCGAATCCGCCTTGCCAAGGGCAGATATGATTGCAATATGTTTATTAACCCCATGATACTATTTTTAATATCACAATTGCCGGGGTTAGCGTTTTGGAGCGATGGGGCATATTCGGGTTCGGCCATTATCTCAGCGATATAGCCGATATCATCCATGCCAGGCAGGACAGGATCTGCGCCATCATCAACAATATTAATCCAACCGAAAAGCAGTGGGAAGACCTCAAACGGAGAATAGCGCTATTTGGCTATGACGTCCCGGTCATTGAGATTTCGGACTTTAAGCCCCGGCCGGATGAAAAATATTTTTACGGGTTCTTCGACGGCAGGGACCAGGTCCTGGCCGACTTCAAGCGTAACTATGGGATCATGTTCTCGCCCCTCGTGCATCCTGCGGCGTATTTGGGCTCCAATGTCCGCTACGGCGAAGGCGCCCTAATTTCCCCCCATGCAGTTATAGGCCCCAACAGCCGGATAGGGAATTTCACGCGGGTCAACCGGGCCTCGACGATCGGCCATGATACGGAGATCGGCGACTTTTCAGACGTGGCCCCGGGAGCCGCTATAGCGGGCCGTGTCTGGATAGGGAACAGGACGATGATCGGCATAGGCTCTACGGTCATCGATGGGATACACATCGGTTCCAACTCGGTGGTTGGCGCGGGGTCGGTCGTCGTCAAGGATGTGCCGGACAACGTGGTCGTTGTCGGCGTACCGGCAAAGATATTGAGGAAAAATGAATAGAGTATAGCTGTCGTGTAGAGGGGAAAAATGGTATACATCAATGGACAACCAGCCGGGAAATTGATCATACAGCTAGCGCCGACCGGCATGATCCCTTCGCGTGGTGACACGCCTAACGTGCCCATTACTCCCGAAGAGATCGCGAAAGATACGAATGAGGCATATCGTCTGGGCGCCTCGGTAGTCCATTTGCACGCGAGGGATGGCGAAGGCCGCCCCACCTACCTTAAAGAGGTTTATGGTAATATTATTTCACTGATAAGAGAAAAGTGCCCCAACATCATCATCTGCGTGTCGACGAGCGGAAGGATGGACATGGATATCGGCCATCGGTCTGAGGTCCTGAGCCTCCGGCCTGACATGGCCAGCCTGATGATGGGGCACGTGAACTTTTCTATTAACCCTAGCATCAACACAATGGATACGATCCGGCGGCTGGCATGCGCTATGAACGACAGGGGAATAAAGCCGGAGCTCGAGATATTCGAGCCGGGGTTCATCAATACGGCAAAATACCTCGCCAGGAAAGGCTATTTGAAAACGCCATTACACTTCAATCTTTTATTAGGTTCCCTCGGGGACATGCCGGCAGATTTCCGGGACCTTGCCTACCTGGTCGAATCCTTGCCGCCCGGCAGCACCTGGTCCGCAGCCGGTATTGGCAGGTTCCAGACACAGATCACGGCCGCCGCCATATTGATGGGCGGCCACGTGAGGACCGGCATCGAGGACTCCATATACTATAATTACGAGACCAGAGAGCTCGCGACGAATAAAGGCCTGGTCGAGAGGGCGGTCAGGATGGCCCACGAACTAGGAAGGGATATCGCTACGCCTGCAGAGGCGCGGGAAATACTGGGCCTCGAGCGAAAGGCACAAAAATAGACTGTTGAGACATCGAGTTGAGGGAAAAATGATCGTCCCATATAACCGGCCATATATCGCGGGTAACGAGCTTCGATACATCAGCGAACTGCTCCATTCCGGTAATACTATCGCAGGGGATGGCCATTATACAAAAAAGGTCAACGAATTCATCGAAACGACTTTTAGCGCGAAAAAAGCATTAATGACCACGTCTTGTACGGGCGCCCTGGAACTGGCGACATACTTACTTAGACTTAAGAAAAAGGACGAGGTCATACTGCCTTCGTTCACGTTCGTATCGACGGCAAATCCCGTATTGCTCGCCGGGGCAAAAATCGTCTTCGCGGAGATCGACGAGAGCACTATGAACATCGACCCCGACGATATCCGGCGCAAGATCACACCAAATACCAGGGCAATTTACCCCGTTCATTATGGCGGCGTCGCCTGCAAAATGGACGAGATCACGGAGATCGCCCAGGAGCACGGGCTCGCCGTCGTCGAGGACTCCGCGCACGGCGTGAACGCCCGGTACAAAAACCGCTACCTCGGAACGCTGGGCGACTTCGGCTGCTATAGCTTCCACGAGACAAAGAACTATTCCTGCGGGGAGGGCGGCGCCCTGCTGATAAATACGGACGATAAAAAAATCATCGAGCGGGCGGAGGTCCTGAGAGAGAAAGGCACGGACAGGAGTAAGTTTTTCCGGGGCGAGGTCGATAAATACACCTGGGTCGACATCGGCTCCAGCTATCTGCCGAGCGATATTCTCGCCGCGTTCTTATACGCCCAGCTTGAAAGCCTGGACACGATCCAGCGTAAGAGGCTCAGGATCTATAACGCCTATAACAAGGCGCTCAAGCCGTACGAGAATAGCGGATCGCTGAGATTACCGATCGTGCCGGGCTACGCGCAGCATAACGCCCACCTGTATTACGTCTTATTCAATGATGCAAGCGCCCGTGACGCAGTCATGCAGCGGCTCAGGGCGCGCAGCATCCTCGCGATATTCCATTATCTGCCCCTCCACTCCTCGCCCATGGGGAAAAAGCTGGGGTATAAAGCGGGAGATCTGCCCGTGACCGAAAGCGTGAGCAAAAGATTATTACGGCTGCCAATGTACGCGGGCATGACGAATGAAGAGTTCGCGTATGTAATTTCAGCGCTCAGGGAAGCCATCGAAGAGGAAGTCGTGTAAAAATGCCAGAACACAGGATATCCATCGTCATACCGGTCTACAACTCGGAAAAGACTATCGGAGAGCTAGTCGGACAGCTCGAGCTGCAGCTTCGGCCAATGCTCGATATCGATATCATACTGGTGAACGATGGGAGTACGGACAGGAGTTTCCAGGTACTCGAGGGGCTTTCGAGAAAATACGATAACGTTCGCGCGCTGAACCTGTCCCGCAACTTCGGCCAGCATAACGCGACCATGGCGGGCCTCAACTATGCAAAAGGCGAGTACGCCGTCACGATGGACGACGACCTCCAGCATCCGGCGGCGGAAATATTCAAGCTCATCGCCGAGATCGATAAGGGCCATGACGTGGTTTACGGGGAATACCCGAAAAACGAGGGCTTCTTCAGGAACGCCGGGAGCATGGCCAATAGCCTGATGATGGAAATTATGATCGGCAAGCCCCGCGGGCTAAGGTTTTCCAGCTTCCGGATCATCCGGTCCTTTGTGGTAAAGGAAATGGTCAGGTACGATGCGCCATACCCCTATTTAGACGGGCTGATCCTGCGCATCACACGGAACATCGGCACGGTGAAAGTGGAGCACCGGGAGAGGGAAAACGGACGCTCCAATTATACGATAAAAAAGCTGCTGAGCCTCTGGATGAACGGGTTCTTGAACTTTTCCATACTTCCCCTGAGGCTCTTTGCCTATATCGGGATCGTCTTTGCCCTGGTAGGATTTTTATCAGCGGCCGTGATCATAGTGAGAGCTATATTCTTCCTGGTGCCTGTCCAGGGATGGGCGTCGCTGATCGTTTCGACCCTGATATTCTCGGGCGTACAACTGCTATCGCTCGGAATGATCGGCGAATACATCGGTCGTATATACCTGACGCAGAACAGGACCCCCCAGTATGTGATAAGAGAATCAATAGACCCGGGAGCTCGCGGCAAGGATGGCGCCCCATTAAAGGAAAATCCCATAGAAGTAAAGCGGATCTAGGCCCACTACAGGTTAAAGGCCGCCACGCCGAAGACGATCAGTACGATAGCAATGATCCTGTTTTTACTGAGAGGCTCGTGGAGAACGGCGACAGACAGTAAAGTGATCGCAACGTAATTCAAGGCCATAAAGGCGGAAAACACTTTGAGGTCGATGCCCATTAACGCCAGCACCGAAAGTATGGTCACAATAAACAATATCGCATAGCCAGAAAGCGTGTAAGGGTTAAGATACATTCCCAAAAAGCTTTGCTTATTATGCGACCCGAGCTTCAGGCATAGCTGGCCCATCCCGGTCAATAGAATGCATAATATCACCAGGATATAGGCGTTCATATGGCAGCACCGTCCTTTGCCAGGAAATATACCCCCGCGGAGATGGCCAGTAATCCCAGCACGTTCGCGGCCGTTATGCCCTCGTTAAAGAGCAGAAGCGACGCGAGCAGTATGATAAAGTTGACCAGGCTCATGAACGGATAGGCGAACGAGAGCTCATAGTTTTTCAACGCCATCTGCCAGACGACAGCCTGGAGCATGAGGCATACCATTTTCAGGACATAAAAAATATTCGTCAAGATCAGCACGATGCTGACGCCGGTGAGCGAGTTGGCCGCGTACTTATTAAAGATGGAGCTGAGCGCCTGGAACAATATGGCCAGGACGATGAAGATAAACGCATATTTGTTACGCCCGGCCATGGCACTACATCCATTTATGAAGCACGTATACCGGGTCCTTGAACTTAAAGCCGCACTCCGAATAGAGATTTAACGCCGGGATGTTGTTCAGCGACAGTACGGTCGAAAATCCCTTAAAGCCCTCGTCCTTTACGTGCTGGCACGTGGCAGCCAGAAGTTCCATGCCCAATCCATGGCCTTTCCGGCCCTCGTCCACGCCCATCAACGCCAGATATGCCTCATCCCCCGAGCCATGGACGATGGAGAAGCCCCTCACTACACCCTCATCGTCGAGATACAATACGTCGTCTCCCGAATTGAAGCTATTATCCACCCAGTAAGCGTATCTTTCGGACGCCTTTTCACCCGAGAACCCTTTATCCGCATGAAACCTGTCGTATACAAAAGTCCGACAGGCTATGCCCTTTATCGCCTCGATCGTATCCCCGGTCGCACCGGCCAGCGGGCTCCCCACGAGGTCACTATATCTGGCATCATGTCTCCGCAGGTCGCCGATATAAGGCTGGATCGTCTCTTCGATGAAGACATAACCGCCCTTCTGCAGCTTATAGAATATTTCCTTTTCTACCGCAGGGACCTTTACACATACCATCCTGCAATTTAAATCCTTCAGGCGGCGCTCAAAGGAAGATATCAAAATGTCGAATTTTTCCATATTGCTGATCTCTATGCCTGAGGCCTCGACGATAGTGAACCCGAATATTTGGGAATCCCATGGAACTAAACCATAGCGTATGGTATTGCCCTGCTCACTAAATTCCTGATCTACGATCTTCAAGGCCATAAGCTCACGATCATCGATGAAATTAACATACAGTTCCCGTTGATATTATAAATATTATGCCAACAGGGATTTATTGAATATTTACTTATTAAAGTACTCCAATCCGGCCATATGGGTTTCGGCGAAAGCTGTCTGGCAGTTGTCTTGTTCAACCAATAATTACCAGGCTGCCATTACTGATTTAAAAAAATATTGCGGTACCAAGGATTTATATATGTTTATTTTTAAACTCAGGCGATAATCGAAATAACAGCGTTTAACGGGTCGGAGCATGGATAGGGGTATAATAGGCCGATTTAAGCAAAATAGTACATCAATCCTGATTATCGTGATGTTACTTTGCACGATCATCTACTGCCTTACAGCGGCGCTTCCAAAACACGGCGATTTTTGGATATTGAACTACAAAGCGAAGGCTTTTTCGCTGTACGGCTTTGATTTTACCGGACAGGTCCCCGTTTATTATCCCAGCGCATTCTATATCCTGCAGGGAACCTGGATCGCCCTGGGCTCGCAGATCTTTGGCTATGATCTTCATTCCTGGACGACCAATTTTAGCCTCGTGCCCGCCTTTTTCCAGGTGTGGTGCACCATACCATTTCTGATCTGCTTACTTCTTATTGTGGCTATATCCTATTTCGGCCTGAAGAATAAATGGCTGGCCCTCCTGGCATTCGGGACGCTCTCCTTCGTCAGCGTGGCCGTGATGGGACAGCTCGAGGTCTTTTGTGTCGTTTTCATGCTGCTGTCGATGATCGTCTTCCTAAAAGCCATTAACGAAAAAGACGAGCTTCTCGCCCTATTAAGTATTTTACTACTTGGATTATCGGTCTCGTACGTGCCATTTGCCGCGTTCTTACTTCCGGTCTACCTGATCTTTTCAATACTGATCTTGAGAATTAAAAAATACGATCTGCTTAAGACGTCAGGTTACCTGATATTGTCGATTTTTCTTTTTATCATTTCCTTTATTGTTCTATGGCTAATACATCCGGCGTCGCTCCTGCAAATGTCGACGAACGGTGAGCCTGGCTGGCTTATAAATCTACAGCTCGGACCCGTTGACTTGCCCCCATATCATGTGCTCTCCATATGGCTGCTGGGTTATATCGTAATTCTATATGATTCATTTTATAACCTGATATATTACCCCGAAAAAATGCTTAACGATCGCCGGTACTTTATTTACTATAGCTTTGTCACATACGCGTGGTTTTTCATCGCCGTCTTTACGCATCCCCAGTGGTGGCTCATCTTATTGCCCTTGATTCTCCTGGTGCTCGATAATTTCAGGAACAGGCTCAATTACCTTTTTGCCTTCGCCCTGATGTCGCTCTTCATCTTTTTACCCATGATGTGGACCAATAACATCGATACGGTCCTTCAATATTATTTGCCCACTTTTGATATTACAGCAAATTACGCCATCGTATTATCCACGCTGATCGTGTCCGTATTGGTCGTATGGGCACTCCATGTTCGCAGGGAGTTACGAGACGATGTGCCGTCCGATGCCGCAGGCGAGAGGCCTCTGGCGGATATGGTATACCCGATATTGATCACGTTCGCGCCGTATGCAATATGTTTTTTTGTCGGCCTCGCAGCCGTGGCCACCATCGGGTGCGCAAGCATTGACTTCGCAGATAACTCGACGGCCGTGCCGGGCGGAGAGATCTATGGAAATACGACGATCAGCCAGGCCTTCACATCCTTGTATGATCACCTAAATTCCGTCGACGTGCTGATGCAGGGCAACGGGCGTGCCAGCTCTGATGAGGTCCTGTTCCACCTGAAAGAATCGCCGACATCCGGGGACATCGCAGTGGTCAGCGCGAATGCAGGGGATATACAGAACAATAAGTATCATAGCTTTAAATTCCAGCAGATCCCCGACTCCAAAGGTAAAACATATTACTTTTCGATCGAATCCACCCGGCAGGAACCAGGTAATGCAGTCGCGGTATTCGTTAATGCCTGGGGCGATCATCAGGGCGATATCGTCTTCAGGCTGCATTATAAGCCCGGTCTTCAAGAGACCCTGTCTTTTATAGGCAATAAGTATCCGATCGTATCATTATAGTATTTGATCGTATGCCGATTTTTTAAGCATTCTTTTACCTATGGGCTTTTATGCCAAATGTCAAGTCTTGATCGAGAAATCCTCTCGATCCAGCGTTAAGTTGGGGCTATAATAAGGATCCCCGGCGTCGATGACGCCGCCCCACCGGCCCCTCACCAGCTTAACCTCTTTTTCAAAGCGCTCGATCTTCTCGGGCGTATCCTCGTATCCCCGGCTGTACGACTCGTGGTGGTACAGGCTGGCGTATGGGGTATAAACGATGAGGTACCCCTTCCGCCTTATCTTAAGGCACAGGTCGACGTCATTGAAGGCGATGGAGAGGTTCTCGTCGAAGCCCCCGACCTCCTCGAAGACGTCCCTCCGGACCATCATGCAGGCGGCGGTCACGGCGCTGACGTCCTGGATGAGGTCCACGCGGCCGAAGTAGCCATGCTCGGGGCCGATATACCATTTATGCGAATGCCCGGCAACGCCTTTTTCAACGACGCCGCCCGTTAGGCCTAATATCACGCCCGCATGCTGGACCATGCCGTTAGGGTATAGCAGCTTGCATCCCACAGCGCCCACCTCTTTGCGCTGTGCGTGCTCCAGCATGGCCGATAGCCAGCCGGGGTCGATGACCTCCATATCGTTGTTTAAAAATAGCAGTACGTCCCCGCGGGCGGCCTTCGCGGCCATGTCGTTGATGGCGGAAAAATTGAAGGGATGGTCGTATTCAAGGACTCGGGCGATATTCTTCTCCCGGAGCTCCTCAAAATATCCATACGTTTCTTTATCTTTACTATCGTTGTTCACTACGATGATCTCGAAATTTTTATAATCGGTCTTTCCGATTATGCTGTCTATGCATCGCCTCAACACATCCACATTATCCCTTGTTGGTATGATGACGCTGACCAGGGGAGAATACAATATCTTGCGCTTAACTCGATATGAGGTCGGCCAGGCGCCCTCCTCGACTACTGCATCTATGCCGTTCCTTCTAAGGTAATCCGTGATCGCCTTTTCCCCTGCCGTATGCGCATATCCTTTTTTATCCAGGTCAGTGGCAGTAGAGCCGGGAGTCGTCCTCCAGTGATACAGGACCTTGGGCACGTGGCATATTTTGCCTGCTTTTTCTATGATACGCAAAGTAAGGTCATAGTCCTGGCTTCCCTCGAAGCCTTCGCGGAATCCGCCGATCTCGTCCACGAGCTTTTTCCTGTAGACTCCGACGTGGCAGGTGTACATGTACGATAAAAAGGTATCCTGGGACCAGTCGGGCTTGAAGAACGGGCTGCTCCTGTTGCCCCCGATATCGATCTTGTCCTCGTCGCTGTAGATCATATCGGCGTCAGGGTGGTCCTGGAGGAGTTTGACGATTTCATACAGCGCGTCCGGTGACAGCTCGTCGTCGTGGTCGAGGAGCGCCACGTATTCACCCGTCGCCAGGGATAAGGCTTCGTTCGAGTTCGCCGCGATACCGAGGTTATTCTCCAGGAACCTGACCTTGATCCTTGAGTCTTCACTCGCATAACTGCGAAGGCATTCCTTAACGTCGCCTTTCGTGGATGCATCGGCCAGGCAGAGCTCCCAGTTATCGTACGTTTGCGCCAGCACCGATTCTACGGCCGCCTTTATCCAGGCAACCTCGGGATTATAAACGGGAGTAACAACGCTGACCTTCGGCCGGTAATTAAAGCTTTTAGATACATCTCGATGCCTCTCCAGCTCTGAGGCCACAGGCTCGTTCTTTAAGATCCATATATCGTATAGCGTCTTCCTGCCAGCGTTCCCGAAGGCCTGGAAGCCGATCGCGCCTTTCAGGGACGTGTCGTCGTAAAGCAGCTCCAGCCTTTCGGAGATGTATGACCTATCATAGGATACGGCGAGCTTTCCATCCCTTACCATCAGCTTGAAATTGAAGGTCTTCCCGCGGCTGCCCTTTATGGGAGCGAAATTGAATGAAGTGTAGCCGTTTTCTTTTATCGACGGGCTGTCGAGCGATGTTTCCCGTAACAGGTGTCCTGCTCCATCGCGAATTAAAAGGGTAGCACTGCAATTATCGTCTCTGCCCAGGGTGTAGAGCCTTACCTCGAAGAGGTTATCCGCCGGAAAGAGGAACCTGCCGGCGAGGGATTTTTCCACGCTATACCGGCTGCCCGAAGTTATGGGGATATCCAGCAGCGGGACCCTTGAGGTATCCACCGATCTTTTAAACAGCCAGCCTTTGAACTTACCTAAAAACGCCCGAATGCCATGCTTTTTGATGATGTCCAGGCCTATGATGGAGAGGTTCTGGAATTTTTTTACCCGGGCGCCAGGCGTGTAGGAAAATACGCTCAGGCCGAAGCGGGCTCTCGCTTTTTTATCGGACATGGCTTAATAATCTTGTCACCTGCACTTTAATAATCCTTGTGCAAGTCC
>Ga0335071_10000755_pt1 | contig 35076 bp, 33 predicted proteins | sample Lox_Sample_15_FD_206724 | JGI IMG/M metagenome (GOLD analysis project Ga0335071, IMG submission 206724) | Soil microbial communities from Loxahatchee National Wildlife Refuge, Florida, United States - Lox_Sample_1.5 | ecosystem: Environmental > Terrestrial > Soil > Wetlands | place: USA...
AGGTTGGATCCGATCCCGCTTATCCTGGCACCCATTCTCACAAGCATCCTGCAAAGCTGCTGGATATACGGTTCGCATGCGGCGTTATAAATAGTCGTTTTACCCCTTGCCATGACGGCCGCCATGATAATATTTGCCGTTCCTGTGACCGAAGCTTCGTCGAGGTGAATGTACGCACCCTCCAGTTTTTTGGCTTCCACTGAAAAAAACGAATCCGAGCTGTCGAATTCGAAAAGGGCACCAAGCTTCTGGAAACCCATGAAATGAGTGTCAACCCTCCTGCGGCCGATCTTGTCGCCCCCCGGTTTGGGTATAAGAGCCTTCCCGAACCTTGCAAGCACGGGTCCGACGATCATTATTGATCCCCTTAGTGCTATGCTCTGGTCCCTGAACTCTTCGGTCCTGAAATAATCGTGGTTGATCTCTGAGGCCACAAATGAAACTGAAGAGCTGCTGTTCCTGGTAACGCTAACGCCAAGCGACCCGATAAGCTCGATAAGCTTGTTCACGTCCCTGATGTCGGGGATGTTGTTTATTGTGACTTTTTCGCCTGTGAGAAGGACGGCGCAAATTACCTGCAGGGCTTCATTCTTAGCTCCTTGCGGGGTTATTTCTCCGTGCAGATGTCTGCCGCCGTTTACTATGAATGTGGACATCAGCCCCTGTTATATCCTTTCTTCTTGTTGGAGTACTTGTTCTGCTGCTTCCCGTGCTGTTTTCCCTGTGGTTTCTTCTTTGGCTGCGGAAGAAGATCCTTGATTTCAAGTATTTTTACACCTTCTGTCACCCTGAGTTTGCCACCCGACAGGTGGTTAAGATCGTTTATTATCACTTCGTCGGCGACCTGTCCGCGGTTCCAGGTTATATAAGATTTTTTCATCTGGTTTACAATCAGTGAAGTGAGATATTCTTTTTCATCTCCGTCTTCTTTCTTCGAAACTTCATTGATGAGAAGCTGAACGATCTTACCGTAATGAAGAAATCTGATATTTCCCTGGTTGTATGGGATCTGGTTCGGCGATTCATTGAATTTTGATCTTTCGGGAGTCGGGTATGGTGATTCGATGTCGAGATCGAAATCGGCTATGAGTGCAAGGTGGTCCCACAGCTTATGCTTGAAATCGCCCACATCGCGGAGATGCGGGTTCAGGTTACCCATTATCTGGATGATGGTCCTTGCAGCATGATTCCTTTCAACAGGATCCTTTAAGGTCTTGATATGGTCCACCATCTTCTGAACATTCCTTCCATACTCGGGCAATGCCATTCTTTTTCGCTGTGTATTGTAATCGTAACTCATCCGCTTATATTTAATCTGTGCAAAGCTAATAATTAAAAGCCAATAAATCTAGCTATTGTTCCCCGGGGGTTGCTAACTTTATGGCAGTTATCTCTGCTGTACGCCATGAAAATAAAAAAGGTCCTTGTTCTGATACTCCTTTCGGCCTCGATAAGGGTCGGCGCCGGTAATTATAAACCTGATCCTGCAATCGATATCATACATTACGAATTCAGAATTGAATTAAGCGATTCGAATAACGTAATTCACGGCATTGCCGTGATAAAGGTTCTTTTCAAAAACGCAGCCGGTCATATCACTCTCGACCTGAAGAATGCTTCCGGAGACGGCAAAGGGATGCAGGTTAAAAATGTAATGGTTTCAGGGTCAGCCGCCGTCTGGAGCCATTCCGGCGACAGGCTGGATATCAGTCTTCCTGAAACGGCTCCGGCAGGCTCATCAGCTGATATTTCGGTTACATATTCGGGCATACCCCGTGACGGGCTGATAATTTCACAGAATAAATTCGGCGAAAGAACCTTCTTCTCCGATAACTGGCCCGACAGGGGTTCGAACTACCTTCCCGTTGTCGATCATCCCTCCGATAAGGCAACAGTCGATTTTATCATCACGGCCCCCTCGCAATACAGGGTTGTGGCAAACGGGCAGCTGCTTGAGGAATACTCTCCAGGCAAAGGGATGACAGTAACCCACTGGCAGGAAAACGTTCCGATACCGGTTAAGGTAATGTCATTTGCTGCAGCAAACTTTGCAATAGGCAATGCCGGGAAAGCAGGTGATATACAGGTCTGGACCTGGGTATTCGAGAGAAACAGGAGCGAGGGATTTCGGGATTATGCTGTCGCGACCGAGCCGCTAAAATATTACAGCGAACTTGCGGGGCCGTATCCTTACGAGAAGCTTGCGAATGTCCAGTCAAAGACAATTTTCGGAGGGCTCGAGAATGCCGGGTGCATATTTTATGCCGAGAATTCCGTAACAGGGGAGGGCCGCGACGAATCGCTCATTGCTCACGAGGAGGCCCACCAGTGGTTCGGCAATTCGGTGACTGAAAAGGACTGGCACCACATCTGGCTCAGCGAAGGCTTTGCAACCTATCTCACCAATATGTATCTGCAGAATAAGTATGGCGAGGAGAGATTCAGAACCGCAATGAAAAATGACAGGAACAGGGTTCTGAGGTTTGATTCCGGGAATACTACGGCTGTAATAGATACAACAATCACCGGTCTGATGTCGTTGCTGAATACCGATACCTACCAGAAGGGGGGGTGGGTCCTTCACATGCTCAGAAACTATATCGGGGACGAGGCATTTAAAAAAGGGCTGAGAGAGTATTATTCAAGGTTCAGGGATGGCAACGCCCTGACTTCAGATTTTGAATCGGTGATGGAGACAGTCAGCGGCAGGGATCTCAGGGAATTCTTTTACCAGTGGCTTTATGTGAAAGGATGCCCGGCTTTAAAAATTTATACCGGTAACGGTGAGAAAGAGGGTACCATGAAGATCTTCGTCGAACAGACCCAGCCGTTTATCTATAGTTTCAGCCTTGAGGTGATTGCTGAAGATCAGTCGGGCAGCCGGAAAATCATAATACCTGTTACAGGGAAAAAAGTTTCGGTCGAAATTGCCGGAAGCAGGGATATTAAAATCACGCCCGACCCCGATGTAAAGCTTCTTTTCAGCGAGGTAAAGTAAAAATTTCAGAGACTCAGGAACTGGATAGCCAGACCCGAAATCAGTATGATTGCCCCTGCAATCACGTGGTTGTATTTTTCGAGGGGTTTAAGGTTGATCTTGCTCAGTCCCATCCTGAAGGCCATCACGATTGTAAGCATCGTTGCAATTGTAACAGCGGCAAAAAGCAACGAGACAACGACTACCCCGTGAATATTGTTTTTCGACGCCGGGTACATAACCAGCGGAATAAGCGGTTCGCAGGGACCGAAAACAAAGATCAGGAAAAGTATCCAGGGAGTTGTCGATACAGTTTCTGTCTCGTGAACATGTGCATGCTGTTCCATATGGTTGTGCTCATGTTCATGATACCCTTCACCTATATGGTAATGGCTGTGAGTATGACGGTGTTTCTTATGAAGATTCCTGATGCTGATTATCATATATACAAGGCCGAAAGCTACGAACAGCCATCCTGCTATATTTCCCCTGAATGATTCCACCGATACCAGCCTGTTGAGCGATATGCCTACAGCGATGCCGATAAAACCGAGCACGACGGAACTTCCCACGTGTCCGATTCCGCAGAGGAAGGTTATGATCATGGTTTTCCTGGCCGACCATTTCTTTGCCTGGCTGAGAACGATAAAGGGCAGGTAGTGGTCCGGACCGAGCAGGGTATGGAGGAAACCCACCGAAAGGGCGGTTGCAGATATCAGTAAAATGGAGCTGTCCATTTGTGAAGGTTCAAATTTTATACAATTATATTCAAAAAATTCCTAAATGAGGCAGACGGATGCGCCACAGTATAAAAAAATTCACGGCTGAGGAACTCCTACTTACCCTGGAAGAAGTTTTCAAATCCTGTAACCGGTTCTCTCATCGCCAGGGTGTTGGGTCCGTAGGTTCTGCACCTGTAGCCCTTATTGCCAAGGTAATCCAGGCATTCTTCCTGAAGTGCCTGCGGAAAATGAAGGTTTTCATAGACTATCACTTCAGGTTTTGTGACGTCGATATCAAACATCCTGATAATCTCGAAATCAAAACCCTCGGTATCGATCTGCAGCCAGTCGATTTTATTAAGTCCGAATCTCTTCACCAGTGTTGGAGTGGAGATGCATTCGACCTGCTCCTCGGCTATATAGTCTTCTTTATTTACAGGAAGCGGCGAGCCTTCCTTAATGGCTTCCCTGTCGATATATCCCGACCTGACCGCCGCTTCAAGGACCTCCCTGTTGAAGCTCGACAATCCGGTTGCCCATCTCGATTCCGAAACAGCAATCTTATAGATCGGTTTTGAGCCGTCCTTCACATCGAGGGCGGCATTAAGAACCGTAATACCAGGGGTTTTGGCGTAAAGTGGTTGCAGGAATTTCTCAAATACAAACCGCTGTGGTTCAAGCAATACACCTGTCCAGTTGTCCCTCCTGATGAATTTGTGTATCGGGTCGTTGTTTATCCCGTCGTTTGCACCAACCTGTACCACTGTCACCTTTCCTTTCCCGCGTGAAAAAACACTGGTGAATTTGTCAATTGAGTTCTCCTCCGGCTTATAGAAATACCTGTAGAAAGCGATAAAGATTAAGCTGTTCCTTGCCGACAGGCCGAAAATGAAGTTCTTGTATGATGTCTTTAATTTTGATTTGAAATTCATCCGTTCTTCTTAGTTTAGTGCGGCAAAGATACATTTATTGTTATTAATTGTTAACTTTGCGGGCTTTGTTGAGTACTCGGTTCGGATTGATATTTTACTATGAACGGGTCGGAAAAGCATCTTGATATAAAGAAACTCTCCCTTGCAGGTCTGATTATAACACTCGGGGTGGTTTACGGCGATCTTGGAACGAGTCCGCTGTACACCATGAATGCGATAATTCACGGGGGGGTGAAACCCGATGATAGCCTTCTTGTCTTTGGCGGATTGTCGTGCATTTTCTGGACTCTGACGCTCCAGACAACAATCAAGTATATCCTAATAACCCTCAGGGCCGACAACAACGGTGAAGGTGGTATTTTTGCACTGTTTGCCCTGATGAGGAAGAAATCATCCTGGGCGGCTATCCTGACAATGATCGGGGCTGCCGCGCTGCTTGCCGATGGTGTTATCACCCCTTCAATAACAGTTACATCAGCCGTCGAGGGTTTAAACCTCGTTTATGATAATATCCCGGTCGTGCCGATAGTGCTTGTAATATTCGGCGTGTTGTTTTTCATCCAGCAATTCGGTACTAATTTCGTCGGGGGATCGTTTGGACCTATAATGGTTGTCTGGTTCTCAATGCTTGCAATACTTGGGGTAACACAGCTGGTTTTGTTCCCAGGGATACTGAAGGCTGTAAATCCTGTATATGCATACGAATTCTTAACCGGGTACCCGAAAGGCTTTATCCTTCTCGGTGCGGTCTTCCTCTGTACCACAGGTGCGGAAGCGCTTTATTCAGACCTTGGCCACTGCGGCAGGAGCAATATCCGTATATCCTGGATTTTTGTCAAAGTGACCCTTTTGCTTAATTACTTCGGGCAGGGAGCATGGATATTGCTGCATCATCCTGCAGGTTCAGATATCAATGTCTTCTTTATCATCATGCCGAAATGGTTCCTGATACCAGGCGTGCTGATCGCTACTGCCGCTGCCGTAATCGCGAGCCAGGCGCTTATCAGCGGGTCCTATACGCTTATCAGCGAGGCTGTGTCGCTGAACTTCTGGCCGAAGATCAGGGTACTTCATCCCACGCTGATCAAGGGCCAGGTTTATATCCCGTTTGTAAACTGGTTCCTCTGGGTAGCCTGCAGCCTCGTGGTCCTTGGTTTCCGGAAATCAACGAATATGGAAGCCGCGTATGGCCTTGCCATTACAATTACGATGATAATGACGACCCTTCTCCTTTCATACTATATGTACCAGAAGGGATTGAATCACAGGCTGGTGATGATAATGCTACTTGTTTACCTTACGATAGAAGGATCATTCCTCATTGCAAACCTGCACAAGTTCGTTTACGGAGGCTGGTTTACGCTGCTTCTCGCATTCCTCTATTTCCTCGTGATGTTCGGATGGTATTTTGGCCGTAAGATCAAGAACAGGTACATCACCTTCTCCAACCTGGATGAATATACCGATCTCATCAGGGATCTTGCTATGGATGAATCAGTTCCCAAGACAGCCACCAATCTTGTTTACATAATTCATGCCAACAGGCAGGACCAGGTTGAATCGAAGGTAATATACTCGATTCTGAAGAAACAGCCCAAGAGGGCAAATACGTACTGGCTGCTCCATGTAAACATGGTTACCGAGCCATTTACTTTCGATTATACGGTCAATCAGATTATACCGGGAGTTCTTATCAGGATTGACTTCAACATAGGATTCAGGGTCGAACCAAGAATTGATCTCTACTTCTCCGAGGTTCTGGACGACCTTATGAAATCGGGAGAGATCCAGCTTGAAAGCAGCTACGACTCCCTGAAGAAGCACCACCTTCCCGGCGATTTCAAGTTCATTCTTATCGACAGGGTCATGCCAAGGGACAACCCGTTGTCCAGCATGGATAACCTTATTCTCGAAATCCACAATCTTTCCAGGAAGCTCACCATATCGGATGTTAAGGCGCTCCAGCTCGATTCCACTATTACTATTGAGGAAAGTGTTCCGATAAGTGTCGAGAAACCCTCGGATGTGAGAATAAGGAGAAAAGATTAGTCCCCTCCTGCGATCAGAATTTCTATTTCAGCCTGGAAATCAGCGACCTGAATTTTTCATCATTCTTTATTGCGCTGAATACTGGCTCAGATTCAACTGTTTTCCTTGAGCCAAGGCCATGACTCACTGCTGATGCAAGGGCGTCTGTTGATTCCCTGGTGTGGCCCAGTGCAGCCTCAGCTCTTGCGAGGTTATAATAATTCTGCGGATTTTCGCTGTCGGAGAGGGTGCATATCCTGAACATGACAGAGGCAGAGCTGTAGCCCCCGTTTCTGAACATGCCTGATCCCTGTTCTGAGCAAAGAATGGATATGAAATTAAGCAGCCTGTATGCCATCATGCTGTTTGAGATACTGCCCTTATCTCTCGTTCTTGTCAGTGAGCCGACCTCATTTCGCCACCACGTCATTGCACTGTCGGGAAACACCGGGGAATAGACAAGAGCGGTCAGATAATTCACATAGAGGTCCTTCTTTTCCTGCTCCCTCGAAGCAACCCTGTTCCAGTCCTTTACCGAGCTGGCGTACCGGGGTGAGCGTTCACCCTCGGACAATATCTTCATAAACTCGCTGCCGTACGGGGTTCCCTGGAAATCCCTTGCTGCAAAGCGCATGTACATAACAGCTTCTTCCTGGTTTCCTGACGCCTGTGACTTGCCTATTAAGTTCTTTATGCCGGTTGCGATCTCACCGATTGTTGCCTGGTCTGCCTGGTTTTTCTTACCTGTCATCTCTTTCATTACGATCCAGCCTACCGCTTCTGTTATTAAAGAAGGCTCAGGCCATTCATGGCCCCCGTCGAAGAACCTTGTAAAAGGGATGATCTTCGTCCGGCCGGTAAGATAATTGGCTAGGTCGTGCATTTCGATATAATTCATGTCGCGGTACCCGGCGATCCCGTAATATACCAGCCCCGGGACCTGGCCGGGCAGGATGGAGTTGTCGTTAGGCAGCCCAGCTCCACAGCCTATAACACCTGCGAAGCCCTGCTGTGTAAGTGCCAGGGTCGTGGCGAAGCGTGATCCCCCGGAAAAACCTGCAACATAAATCCTTGCCGGGTCCGTGCTGAACCTCCCGGTGACATCTTTCAGGACCGCCGAAGCAGCCTGGAAATTATTTGAAAGCGAACCATTCCTGGCATTATTTGAGCACGCGGCAATGAAGCCGTATTTTTTTGCTGCCGCGGAAAAAACCATAACTGCCGTCTTTCCCCTGGCAGCGGGATCAAAAACCATTATAAGGGGCCAGGCTTTCTTCGGGTCATACCCGGCAGGCAGATAAAGCGAATAACTCTGATCCTTTGCAGCAATGCATCTGACCGTATCGATTACCTGGTCCTTAGGCAATGACTGTGCATTCAACCCGGTAGCCGCAAGTATTATTTCAGCAATATAAATTATTGTCACGATGGAAGCTTTCATTTTTATCCAGGATTTTGTACCTCAAAATTACCAAATTAATTGAAGTTTTTCCCAGGGTGAATCAACCCCTGTATTATGGATTTTAACCGCGATGGAGGGAGCAGTAGTGATAAAAGTGCTTGTACAGGATTCCGGAAATGTTAATTTTGCCATGAGGTAAGCGATTACCTGAAAATCGTGATGCTATGAATGCAATGCCTTTCGTGATTGGTGCGGTTGTCGTCTTCGCACTTGCTTATCGCTTTTATTTCAGCTTTGTAGCTGCTAAAGTAGCCGTCAGGAAAGACCTGGGAGAAACACCTGCATACCGTCTTTTCGACGGTCAGAATTATTACCCGATGAATAAATGGGTTCTTTTCGGCCATCACTTTGCGGCCATTGCCGGGGCCGGTCCCCTTGTCGGCCCGGTGCTCGCGGCACAGTTCGGTTTCTTTCCCGGTTTCTTCTGGATGCTGGTCGGGGCGGTGATGGCAGGTGCGGTCCACGATTTCGTGATTCTTACAGCATCGGTCCAGCACGACGGTAACTCACTCGCATCCATAGCCAGGGCTGAAATAGGAAAGCTCAGCGGCGGAGCCACATCTGTTGCGATAATCATCATCATCGTGGTGGCCCTTGCCGGGCTGGGCCTTGTAGTGGTAAACGCACTTTCCGAAAGCTCCTGGGGTACATTTACAATTGCCTCGACAATCCCGATATCCCTGGCCATGGGGGTTTGGATGTTCAAGGTGAGAAAAGGCAAAATCACCGAGGCAACAGTTTTCGGTGTCATCCTGCTGGTAGCTGCCGTTATTTTCGGGAAAGAGATACCAAATTCAGCAATCGCCGGATGGTTCAGCTTCGATCACAAAACACTGACAATACTTCTTGCATTATACGGTTTTTTCGCGTCCGTCCTGCCCGTGTGGCTGCTTCTTTCACCGAGGGGTTACCTCAGCTCTATCATGAAAGTCTCGGTTATAGCCCTGCTCGCGGTCGGGGTGATAATCGTCGCGCCGGAGATCAGGATGCCGGGCTTCACCTCGTTCGGGAAGGGAGGAGGACCAATAATTCCGGGGAAGCTGTTCCCTTACCTGTTTATAACAATTGCCTGCGGGGCAATTTCGGGGTTCCATTCACTGGTGAGCTCCGGAACAACGCCAAAGATGATTATGCACGAGAAGGAGATGAAGTTCATTGCAGTGGGATCGATGCTTACCGAAGCAGTGGTAAGCATTCTTGCACTCGTCGCTGCCTGCAGCCTTCTGCCTCTCGACTACTTCCAGATAAACGTACCTGTCGAAAAAATGCAGGCCCTGCTCCCGAAGCTGCATGCCATGGGTTACACCGATTCCAACCTGGCACAGCTGTCGGCTGAAGTGGGTGAAAAAATCGCGGGAAGAACAGGTGGGGCGGTATCTCTCGGTGTTGGTATGGCTTACATCTTTTCTTCCGTTCCCGGGATGAAAAGCCTCATGTCGTACTGGTATCATTTTGCAATTATGTTCGAGGCACTGTTTATTCTCACCACGATAGATGCGGGAACCAGGATAGGCAGGTTTGTTTTGCAGGATTCCTTAGGTAAACTGTACAAGCCTTTCGGGAAGACGAGCTGGCTGCCTGGAAGCCTGGTCACCAGCGGACTGATAGTGTTTGGCTGGGCCTACTTCATTTATACGGGTACTGTCTCCACCATATGGCCGATGTTCGGGACGGCCAACCAGCTGCTGGCATGTATCGCCCTGGTTATAGGAACTTCTTTCATCATTAACAGGGGAAGGGTGAAATATGCCTGGGTGACAATTATACCTATGATCTTTATCGGCGTCACAACTGTGACAGCCAGCATCCTCAATATCAAAAACATTTACCTTCCACAGGCCGTTGCACCTGAAACAAGGGTGCCGGGGCTGATCAATCTCTGCCTTACGATAATTATTATTGTCTGCCTTGCAATGATCCTGTCTGCAGCAATACCCGGCTGGATAAAGAATGGAAGGAAAGGTAATTCAGACATTGTTTAAACAAAATCCATGCCCTGGGTGTCATCATTCCATGAATAACAGGTTAAGCAAAACTTCATGATAAATATTCCTGACGAGAATAAAAAACGAGTTGTTGTTGCCGGATGCGGCTTTGCAGGTCTGACGCTGGCAAGGAGGCTGAAAAAATCTGGCATGCAGGTTGTTGTGGTGGATAAGCACAACTACCATCAGTTTCCACCGCTTTTTTACCAGGTCGCCTCAGCCGGGCTGGAAGCCTCCTCGATTCTATTTCCGATCAGGAAAATATTCCAGGACTACAGGGATTTCCATATAAGAAAGGCAGAAGTGGTTAAAGTTGAAGCTGACGGTAACAGGCTTATCACAACATCGGGTGAGATAAGCTACGACTACCTCGTTCTGGCGATGGGTGCCACAAATTCATACTTCGGATCACGCGAAATGGAGGAGAATTCAAATGGCATGAAGACCATTGCTGAAGTTCTCGATCTGAGAAATTCCCTTCTCATGAATTTTGAAAACGCCGTTACAGCGGTTTCGGATGAAGAGAAAGAGAAACTCCTGAATATAGTCATCATTGGAGGGGGGCCTTCAGGTGTTGAAATTGCCGGTGCCCTGTCGGAGATGAACAGGTATGTCATCCCGAAGGATTACCCCGAACTGAAAGAGACGCCCGCGAGGATACACCTTGTGGAGGCTTCACCAAGGCTTCTCGGGGTTATGTCGGAAAAGTCTTCCGCGGAAGCAAAAAAATTCCTTGAAAGGACAGGCGTCAGGGTGCGGCTGGATACAAAGGTGACAGGCTGTGCCAACGATACGGTGCATCTGTCGGACGGCACTTCCATTCCTGCCTCGATGATAATCTGGACGGCAGGGATAAAGGGCAATCATGTCGACGGCCTGCCCGGTGATGTCATAACAAGAAACGGAAGGATAAGGACCGACAGGTACAACAGGGTGGAAGGATGCAGGAATATTTTTGCACTGGGAGATATTGCGATGATGGCTGAAGATAAATATCCCAACGGACATCCCCAGGTGGCCCAGGTTGCGATCCAGCAAGCCGTGCTCCTCGCGGCAAACCTGAAAAGGGAAACGAACGGCAAACCTTTGAAGGAGTTTACCTACAGGGACCTTGGTACCATGGCCACAGTAGGAAGAAACCTCGCGGTAGTAGAGCTGCCGTGGGTTCAGTTCCACGGAATATTTGCATGGTTTGTCTGGATGTTCGTACACCTGATGAGCATCGTGGGAGTGAGGAACCGGCTGGTAATATTCATGAACTGGGCATGGAAATATCTTACTTACGACCAATCTACCAGGCTGATTCTTCGACCGAAAGGATGTAACTGACCCCCGTAATCATACCACGATGAAAAAACTGACTCTCTTACTGACGTTCCTGTTTCTGTATTCAGGACTCTTTCCTCAATCTTCAGCCTGGAAGATAGCAGGTGACAGGATAACCACTGAATGGGCCCCCGGGGTTGATCCTGCAAACCCGCTTCCGGAATACCCGCGTCCACAGATGGTGAGAAGCGGCTGGAAAACACTGAATGGCTTATGGGATTATGCAATTGCAGGGCAGGGCGATGAGCCTCCCGCCCGGTATGACGGAAAAATCCTGGTACCTTTTGCCGTCGAGTCTGCCCTTTCGGGGGTTGGCAGACAGGTAGGCCCGGATAATGTCTTGTGGTACAGGACGGGATTTACTTTACCCGCCTCCTTTATGGGGAAAAATGTGCTTCTTCATTTTGAAGCGGTCGACTGGCAGGCAGATGTGATGGTAAATTCACAAAAGGTAGTCAGCCATTCAGGGGGCTATGATCCCTTCACTGCCGATATCACCCGGGCGTTAAGACCGGGGCAGAATGTAATTGAATTAAAGGTTACCGACCCTGTCGACAAGGGACCCCAGCCAAGGGGTAAACAGGTTTCCCGCCCTGGCGGAATCTGGTACACATCTGTCACGGGAATATGGAGAACCGTATGGCTCGAAGCGGTCCCTAAAACGTACATTACCAGGTACAGGCAGGTCCCGGATATTGATAATCAGATGCTGAATGTGAATGTGGATGTTGAGAAAGCAATACACGGAGATAAAATTCATCTTTCAGCTTTTGATGGAAACAAAGAAATATCAGAAGCTGAAGGAGACGCAGGGATGGATATTTCTCTTAAGGTGCCGGGCGAAAAGCTATGGTCGCCGGGCGATCCTTTCCTTTACGACCTGGCAATTAAGGTAATGAGAAACGGGAAGATAGTCGATGAGGTGAAGGGTTACTTCGGGATGCGCAAGGTATCGATGGCCCCCGATGAAAACGGAACACTGCGAATCATGCTTAATAACAGGTTTGTCTTCCAGTTCGGTCCCCTCGACCAGGGATGGTGGCCCGACGGGCTTTATACAGCACCCGCTGATGAAGCGCTGGCCTTTGATATTATGAAGACAAAGGAGATGGGCTTTAACATGATACGCAAGCATGTCAAGGTTGAGCCGGCAAGGTGGTATTATTACTGCGACAGGATTGGTATGCTTGTCTGGCAGGATATGCCAAGCGGGGACCTGGGTGGCGGCAAATGGGTCGACAGGCCGGGCATGGAAGGAGATCCCGATAAGACCAGGAGCGCCTTATCGGAGAAAATATACCGGTCAGAATGGAACTCGATTATAGATTACCTTTATAACTTTCCAAGCATAATCGTCTGGATACCTTTCAATGAAGGATGGGGCCAGTTCAAAACAAAAGAGATCACCGAATGGACAATGAGAAAGGACCCGTCGAGGCTGGTAAACAGTGCCAGCGGCGGAAGCTACCATGATACCGGCCATATCCTCGACCTTCATAATTACCCCGACCCGGTAATGCCCAGGCCCGAGCTTTTCGGCTCGAAGCAGGCACTTGTTCTTGGCGAGTTCGGGGGACTTGGCCTCCCGGTTGAGAATCATACCTGGATAGGAAAAGGAAACTGGGGCTACAGGTCCTTTGCCGATGCAGACACCCTTTTCGGATCATATAAAGGTTATGTTGGTGACCTGCTCCCATTTATAAAAAGGGGACTTTCAGCCGCAATATATACACAGACAACTGACTGTGAAGTTGAAGTGAACGGTTTGATGACATACGACAGGAAGATCACGAAAATGGATCCCGAAAAGCTCAGGAAGGTGGCTTCGGAGCTTTATCTCAAAGCGGGCGAGGTAAAGATGAAATAGAGGTGGATGTACCTCCCGGCTCAGATTATAAGGAGCAGACCGGGTACAATGCCAAGAACCAGAGTCAGAATAGTAATAGCTATAAGCTGGACGCGGTAGCTGGGAGTAACCGGCACCATTGGCCAGCTACCCTCTTTCATGTACATCGCGATTACAGGCTTGAAATAATATACTGCAGAAACGGCCGATCCGAGAAGCGCGAGTACCACCAGCCAGACATGACCCTCCTGCATAGCAGCGGAGAAGATATAATACTTGGCTGTGAATCCGGCCAGCGGGGGTATACCCGTAAGTGAAAGCATCGCCACCGTAAGCGTAAATGCCATATACGGGTTTGTCCTGGCCAGGCCGTTAAAGGTATCAATATCATCATTATGTCTTACTTCCCTTACGAGGATTATAATCCCGAATGCCGCAATCGTGACAACCGAGTAGGATGCTGAATAGAGAAGCAGTGCCCCGGCCGACATGCTGTTCGTGCTCAGGATGCCGAGAAGCATATAGCCTGCGTGGGAGATGCTGGAATAAGCAAGCATCCTCTTCATATTGTCCTGGAAAATGCCTGCAAGGTTACCGGTAATTATTGTCAGGGCGGCAAAGATCATAAGGGTATAGCTCCAAAGAGATCCGGCATTGTGAAAGCATGTGATGAACAGCTTGTAGAATGCAGCTATCCCGGCTGTCTTTACAACAGTCGACATGTAAGCAGTTATGAGCGTCGGCGAGCCATGATAAACATCAGGGGCCCAGAAATGAAATGGTGCAACAGCCAGCTTGAATGATAGCCCTATCATTATCAGCAATATCCCTGTCCTGAAGTATGAAGGCAGGTGAGAACTGTTTTGAAGTGCATAATCTGCAATTTTATTCAGGTCGAACGAGGCTGATGATCCGTAAACAAGGGCTATTCCGAACAGCAGGAAGCAGGTTGCAAAAGAACCTGTCAGGAAGTACTTCATTGCCGCTTCATTGGAGGCAAGGTCGAATTTTTTGCTGCCCGCAAGGATATACATCGAGATCGAGAGTATTTCAATCCCGATAAAGAGCATCGCAATATTAGAAAAGGAGGTCATCACCAAAGCTCCCGCAAGGGCGAACAGCATCAGGGAATAAATATCTTCGAGCGGTCTCTCAACGCTTCTGTAGTAGTCGCGGGCAAAGATGAAAACAAGCAACGCTGTAAAGATCAGGACCGCGTTGAACGCGACAGAAAAGTTATCGACGGTCATCATGCCGTTATAGTAAACGGTATTCCTGTTCCATTCAAGAAGGTTAAGTCCGAAAGTAATAACAAGGCCCGTTATGACTGCAGGCAGCAGCCATCTTTTCAGTTCCCTGATACCAAGGAACATAGTTATTATCCCAAGAACCACCGATGATATAAGTGCATACATCAGGTTTCTGTCAGTTTGGTAAAGTGTTGAATGTATTTATTAATAAACCGCCGGCCTCCGATGCCAGGTCGATCACTGGTTTGGGATAACAACCCAGTACAAGTGTGACGGCAACCAGGATTCCAAGCACGACAAGCTCGTTCCTCAGTAATGGAGGCTGATTCACTGTCATGCTTTCCGAAGGTGTGCCCAGCATCACTGCCTGGTACATTCTAAGCATATAGTATGCACTGAAAATCACTGTCAGTGCTGCAACTGCTGTAACCCATGAATTGTAATTGAACATTCCCAGGAGCATCAGGAACTCGCCCACAAAACCTGATGTAAACGGCAGTGCCACCGTTGCAAGAAGAAGTATCATCGACAGCAGGGCCAGGGACGGGATCAGCATGGCTATCCCTCCAAGCTCGCTGATCTTTCTGGTTTTGAAGCGAACCTCGATTATGTCGGCAATAATGAACAGTCCTGTGACATTGATTCCATGCGCCACCATCTGGAACATCGCCCCGTTCATTGCGGTGCGCTGCATGGAAAGTATTGCTGCCGCGATAAGGCTCACATGTGCAATCGAAATCCAGGCAATAAACCTTTTCAGGTCATCCTGCCGCAATGCGATCACCGATGCATAGATCACACCGGCTACAATTACAGCTATCACGGGGAGGCCTATTACCTGCAGTGCCCTGTGAGTGACGGGAACAATAAATCTGAAAATGCCGTAAAGCCCCATCTTCACCATGAGGGCAGAGAGTATCATGCTGCCTGCGGCAGGTGCAACGGTGTATGTATCGGGTTGCCAGGTGTGAAAAGGAACCAGTGGGATCTTAATTGCGAATGCAAGCATGAAAGCGGCAAAAATCCAGACCTGCGCTTCTTTTGTCGTGGTTGCATGGTACAGGCTGGCAAAACTGAACGAGTGAGGCAGCGGAGTCTGGAAATAAAGGTAAATGAGGGCAGCAAGCATTATCAGGCTGCCTGTCAGTGTATAGATGAGGAATTTGAAGGTGATCCTTATCCTGTCTTCACTACCCCAGAGGGCAACTATGAAATAGACGGGAACAAGGGTAAACTCCCAGAACAGATAAAAGACAAGTCCGTTCATTGCAGTGAAAACACCGATGAGTCCGCTCTCGGCAAGAAGGATTAGACCAAAAAATATGTTGACACGCCGCGACCGGCAGGTATATGAAGCCAGGATGATTACCGGCACCAGAAATGCAGTCAGGAGTACCATCAGCAGGCTTAATCCATCCACGCCAAAGCTGAACGGTACATTCAGTCCCTTCAGCCAGGGTATTGAGAACGAAAGACCGGATACCGTGGAACCGCTGTACCTGGCTACGGTAAAAACAGCCAGAAGGAGCTCTGTGACTGTTATTACAAGAGCATTCCTCTTAATGGAATTCTCTTTCAGCGAGAACATTACAACCGCTGATCCGGCAAGGGGAATCAGTATCAGGAGGCCGGTTAACATTTCGGGTCAATCATATTAAAAGAAATGAGTATCGGTATTCAGTAATAAAATGTTTATAATAATATGTATTTCAATTACTTAATCACATGAACTCACCCCGGCCCCTCTCTGCTTCGCAAAGAGGGGTTAAAATGATTCTTACCCCCTTCGTTGCATTAGCAGAGAAGGGGAAGGGGGGATGAGTACATGGAATTTAAAAATATTTTGTAAGTTATATCATTCATTTCAGATAGTCATTTTAAAAATATACTGAAGAACAATACAGCAAGTATGCAGATAACCATGGCAAAGAGATAAAAACCGACATTCCCGGTCTGGAGAAGCCTGATCTTTTCTCCGGCTTTAAGCACGAGGCTGCCTGCCGATTCAACGCATTTGTCAATTATTCTGCTGTCAACTTTCTCATGCAGAAAACGGGATATTTTATCAAGAGGATTTGTGAACAGCGAATCATAGATTTCATCGAGATACAATTTGTTCCTGATAGCTCTTTCGAGGGATCCCTGGGCTATATCACTGCCTGAAGGTACCTTGGAGTTTCTTACAAACAGGTACCATGCTGCGAAGATCGATGTTAAAACAACCACAACTGCGGATACCATTAAAACTATCGTCATTGAAGTATCAGGCTGGATTGTCACCGAGAGGATGCTCTCCGACCCTGAAAATACAGGCTTCAGAAACTGGCCCAGGCCGTTCTTCCACGCAATTTCAGGCAGCCCGGCAAATCCGCCGATGGTGGCAAATATTGCGAGTACAACCATGGGGATTGTCATTACGGCAGGTGATTCATGGACCTGTTGTTCATTTACTTTCTTAGTCCTGAATGATCCGGAAAAGGAGAGATAGAATATCCTGAACGTGTAGAACGCCGTCAGCAAAGAGATAAGGAGCCCAATTGCCCAGAGAGCAGGGTTCAGTTTGTAGAGGCCCAGCAGGATTTCATCCTTGGAGAAGAAGCCCGAAAAGGGTGGAATGCCTGAAATTGACAAAGCGCCAGCCAGGAAAACACCGTAAGTCAGGGGCATATACTTTTTCAGTCCTCCCATCTGCCTCAGATCCTGGATCCCTCCAAGGGAATGGATTATACTACCCGCGGCAAGGAAGAGCAGGGCCTTGAAGAAGGCATGAGTCATGAGATGGAACATTGCAGATGAAAATGCCCCGATCCCCAGGGCAAGAAACATCAGGCCGAGCTGGCTTATGGTTGAGTATGCAAGAACCTTCTTGATATCATTCTGGAAGAGTGCGATAAGTGCTGCAAACAATGATGTAAGCAACCCTGCTGATGCCACGACAATCATTGACGATGGGGAGAGGGCATAGAGTATATTTGACCTTGCAACCATATAAACACCCGCGGTCACCATTGTAGCCGCATGAATTAGTGCTGAAACCGGCGTAGGTCCTGCCATAGCATCGGGAAGCCATGTAAGCAGGGGAATCTGCGCACTTTTCCCGGTGGCACCCGCAAAGAGGAGCAGGGTAATTGCGGCAATTACCGGCGTGCCTGCTGTAAGCCGTGAGGCTTCACCGAATACCCTGTTGAAACTAAGACTCCCGAATGTAAAGAATATGAGGAACATGCCCAGGATGAACCCCAGGTCGCCTATCCTGTTCATAATGAATGCTTTCCTGGCTGCGTCGTTATTCTTATGATCCCTGTACCAGAATCCTATCAGAAGGTATGAGCATAATCCGACGCCCTCCCAGCCGATGAACATTACCAGGTAGCTGCCGCCCATAACGAGTACTGTCATGAAGAAAAGGAACAGGTTCATGAAGGAGAAGAACCTGTTAAATCCGCCATCGTGTTGCATGTACCCGATCGAATATACATGGATGAGGAATCCCACTCCTGTGATAATCAGTAGCATAAATACAGAGAGCCTGTCGATAAGCAGCTCCGCTGAAAAAGAAGATGTTCCAGCCGGTATCCAGTTAAAGAGTGATAATGAAGCCGGCGCCGCTCCACGTAAAAATTCGGTGATTAACGCTACCGACAGGATGAACGAAGCTAAAACCGCAGAGCTGGCGATCCAGCCTCCCAGCTTTCCCCTGAGATGCCTGTATCCCAGTCCTGTGACCAGGAAACCGGTTAAGGGAAAGAGTGGTATCAGCCATGCAAGTTTAATCATCGTAATATCATGTGTTACCATTTAAGCCTGTTAAGAAAATTTATATCGATGCTGTGAGTGTGGCGGTAAACCATTACAACAATGGCAAGCCCAACAGCGATCTCGGCTGCAGCTACAACCATCACAAAAAATACAAATATCTGCCCTGCCGGATCGTTATGGAATACCGAGAAAGCTACCAGGAGAAGATTTACAGAGTTAAGCATCAGCTCTATGCTCATGAAAATCACCAGTGCATTCCGTTTTATCAGCACTCCAACCAGGCCAATAGTAAAAAGCAACGAGCAGAGCACCAGGTAATACTGGATAGGAATCATCGATATGGTCTGTGTCAGGTTCTGCATAATTAATAAGTCAGTCACCGGTTTTCTTGCCCAGCATAACGGCCCCAACCATTGCAGCCAGGAAAAGCACCGAGGATACCTCGAACGGAAGCCTGAAATCGGAAAAAAGTACCTGCCCCAGGTTTTTTACCAGGCCCATCTGTGTCACAGGTATATCATAGCCGTGCATTTTTTCAACACCTCTTAATGCTCCCGTCAGTGTAAGGAAGAGCATTCCTCCTGCAATTACCGCGGTAATGTTAACGGCAAGGGGCTTCTTCACCTCCGACCGGACATTGAGATTAAGCAGCATCACGGTGAAAAGGAAGAGCACCATTATGGCACCTGCATAAACAATTACATTGACTATAGCGATAAATTGCGCATTCAGAAGAATGAAATGACCCGCTATTGCAAGGAAGGTAAGGGTGAGATAAAGAACACTGTGTATCGGTTTTTTGGAAACAAGCACCATCACCGCTGCAAAAACCGCGATAACCGAGAAAATGAAAAAAAGGTATCTTGTTACCATCATTTTTGGATCATTAATTTTTACAGCCTTTCACGTTGTGCCCCCGGCCTTTCATTATTCGTCCTGTTTATTATGCCGCTGGTTTTTATCCTTTTTGAATTCCAGCACTTCTTTTGTCTGGCGCGGGCTGATATCCACCGGTTTCTCCGGCTGTTCCAGGAGCAATTCCTTACCATAGATGAACTTGTCCCTGCTGAAACCGGAGCTCACCATCCTCTTCGTGAGGAATATTGCTTCCTTGGGGCAGGCCTCTTCACACAAGCCGCAGAAGATGCATCTGAGCATATTTATCTCATATTTTGCTGCATACTTTTCCTCGCGGTAGAGATGTTCCTCTCCTGGCTTCCTTTCGGCAGCAACCATTGTAATTGCCTCGGCCGGGCAGGAGAGGGCGCACAAGCCGCATGCCGTACATCTTTCCCTTCCTTCATCGTCTCTTTTCAGCACATGCCACCCCCTGAATGTCTCTGAAAACTCCCTTTTTACTTCAGGGTATCTCACCGTGGCTTTTCTCCTGAAGAAATGACCGAGGGTTATCATGAGTCCGCTGAAAATGCCGGGCAGGTACAGACGCTCAGCCAGCGACATCTTTTTCACCGAAACTACTTTCGACCTGTTTGTGAGAGGTTTCATGCGCGCCCCTATATCAGTGTTTTATTAACATTATTACAAGTCCCGTTGCAAGCATATTCACCATTGCTAAAGGAATCAGTTTTTTCCATCCTAGGTTCATAAGCTGGTCGTACCTGAAACGCGGGAGTGTCCATCTTATCCACATATAAACAAACCCGAAGAAGCTTATTTTAAGGAACAGTACCGCCGTACCAATGATCCCGACAGCGTTCACCGAAAGGGCGCTGCTGTCCATTAAGGGGAAATTATATCCCCCGAAATATAGTGTAGAGATCATTGCCGAAGAGATAAACATGTTAATGTATTCGGCAAAGAGATAGAATCCCAGCTTCATGCTGCTGTATTCGGTATGGTACCCTCCGACCAGTTCGGTCTCGCATTCAGGAAGGTCGAAAGGCGACCTGTTGCATTCAGCGAATGCACAGACTATAAAGATCAGGAAGCCAAGCGGCTGGTACCAGATATTCCAGTTGAAGCCGTGCTGCTGTTCCACAATATCCCTGAGGCTCAGCGAACCTGTCATCATCACTATTGCAATAATAGAAAGTCCCATGCTGAGCTCGTAGCTTATCATCTGCGAGGAGGCCCTGATGGCCCCCAGCAATGAAAACTTGTTATTCGACGCCCACCCGCCTATCATGATGCCGTACACACCGATGGCAACAACTGCAAAAGAGTAGAGCACACCGATATTGATATCTGCCACCTGGAAATAGTAATGAACTCCCTTTACCGTGATTCCGGGTCCCCAGGGAATGATGGCACTTGTCAGCAATGCAACAAGCATGGTAAGCGATGGGCCAAGTATATAGAGGAATTTATCAGCAGTGTTGGGCATGAATTCCTCCTTGAAAAACAGCTTTATACCGTCGGCAACCGGTTGAAGTATCCCTGATGGCCCAGCCCTGTCGGGACCGAACCTGTCCTGGAAGAATCCTGCAATTTTCCGCTCGAACAATGTTGAATACATTGCTATCAGCAGGCTGATAAGCAGGATCGAAACAATCAGTATGAGTTTGAATATTATCATTCCTGTGCTTCAGTTTTACCTTCAAGAGGCTTGATTATGCTTTGTTTCCTGATATTCTCATAATGATTCTGCGATATTACCGAGTGCCTGTCTGATTTCGCCGGACCTTCCACGGTCCAGTCCGAGGGATCCTTCCTGTCAAACCGGCACTCGTTGCAGATAAACTCTTCAGCTTCACCGTAACGGTCCTTCCTTGCAGTGATCCTCAGGATTTCATTCCCCGACATCCAGGCTGTGGCTTTCCCTGGGCATTTTGAGCAATGCCTGTGAACGTTCATGGGTTTGAGGAACCAGACCCTGCTTTTGAACCTGAAGGTGCGGTCGGTGAGCGCCCCGACAGGGCAGACATCTATCATGTTGCCCGAGAAATCATTATCCACGGCATTTTTGATATATGTTCCGATTTCCGCGGCATCACCCCTGAACAGCACCCCGTGAACTCTTTTGTCGGTAATCTGGTCGGCGGTGTACACGCATCTGTAGCAGAGAATGCACCTTGTCATATGCAGCTTGATCTTCTCCCCGATATCAATCGGGTTGAACTCCCTCCTGGCTTCCCCGTACCTTGTTTGTTCCAGGCCGTGAAAAAAGCTCAGGTCCTGGAGGTCGCATTCACCTGCCTGGTCGCATACAGGGCAATCGAGCGGGTGATTTATGAGGAGGAATTCAACTATTGCCTTTCGTGTCTCCATCACTTCAGGTGATATGGTATTCTGAACCACCATCCCGTCCTGTGCCAGTGTGCTGCACGATGCAACAAGCTTAGGCATGGGCTTTGGATCGGATGCTGAAGTCCTTGACACCTTCACAAGGCATGTCCTGCATTTTCCACCCGAACCTTCCAGCTTCGAATAAAAGCACATCGCGGGCGGCACCACGCTTCCCCCTATTTTCCTGGCTGCCTGAAGAATGGTGGTTCCTTCTTCGACTTCAATGGTGGTATTATCAATAGTGACCTTAACCATCTATATTGATATTTTTATCACGATTATATAATAATTTCCACATTTAACCTTTTAGTTCAGTTACCCCCTTCCCAGCCTTCCCCCGGAGGGGAAGGGGACAATCATTTCCCCCCTGGGGGAAATCAGAAAGGGGGTCAGATTATTAATGTTAGAAGTTAATGAGTATAGATAATTTATATATATCATTATTCATTTAGTTTTAAGGTAGCTGTTTCATATTTCTTTATTGAGCCGTGCCCGGTATTGATGACGATCCCCGGGTTGCTGACATGAAACTCAAACTCATCCCTGAAATGTCTTACCGCGCTTCTCACCGGCCAGGCTGCCGCATCGCCGAGCGGGCAAATCGTCGTACCCTCTATTTTAGAAGCAACACTGGTAAGAAGGTCCAGATCCTTCCATTTACCATCGCCGTGTTCCACCCGGTAAAGAACTTTTTCCATCCATCCCGTTCCTTCGCGGCAAGGGGAGCACTGGCCGCACGATTCATGGTGGTAGAACCTTGTCAGGTTCCATGTGTTACGCACTATACAGTCATCTTCGTCGTAAATAATAAAGCCACCCGATCCCAGCATTGTGCCTGTCTCATCCCCCCCGTTGGACAGCGATTCGTAGGTGAGAAGCCTTTTTTCTCCCCTGGAAGTTGAAAGGATCAGTGAAGCCGGAAGGATATTGACCGATGAGCCTCCCGGTATTACGGCCTTAAGGTCCTTACCATTCCTGATGCCGCCGCAGAATTCATCAGAATAGATAAATTCTTCCACCGGCAATCCCATTTCAACTTCGTAGACACCTGGTTTCCTTGCCTTGCCGCAGGCTGAGAACAGCTTGGTCCCGGTGCTTTTCCCCTTTCCAATTCCCGCATATTCAGCACCTGAAATGTTGATAATGGGACCGACAGCTGCAATGGTTTCCACGTTATTGACAACAGTTGGACAGTCCCATAATCCTCTTGTTGCAGGAAATGGTGGCTTGATCCTCGGGTTGCCTCTCTTTCCTTCAAGTGATTCCAGCAGGGCGGTCTCCTCACCGCAGATGTAAGCTCCTGCACCGGGGTGAACATGGATCTCCAGGTCGAATCCCGACCCGAGAATGTTCTTCCCGAGAAATCCCTTGTCGCGCGCTTCGGAGATTGCCCTGTTGAGAATCCCTATTATATGCCTGAATTCTCCTCTTACATAGATATAAGCCACTGAGGCGCCGATAGCGTACGATGAGACAATGATACCTTCAATAAGCAGGTGCGGGATGCTCTCCATGAGAAAGCGGTCCTTGAATGTCCCCGGCTCGCTCTCATCAGCATTACATACGAGGTATCGCGGCCTGTTATCTTTCTTGTCAATGAAGCTCCATTTTAATCCTGTCGGGAAGCCTGCGCCACCCCTTCCGCGTAATCCTGATTTCTTTACCTCCTCTGTCACCATTGACGGGGACAGCTCCTTCAGGGCCTTCTCAACGGCACGGTATCCACCGGATCGCCTGAAGACATCAAACGACCTTATACCAGGGACCTCAATATTTTCTAGAATAATTCTTCTGCCCATTTTCCCGTGCCTCCCGTATTCGCTGTTTCGCTACCGGACTTAATATTATCAATAATCTCAGATATCCTTTCGACCGAAAGATTCTCATGGAACCCCGTGTTTACCTGCATTACCGGAGCGTTTCCGCATGCTCCCAGGCATTCCACCTCCCTGAGGGTAAAAAGCCCGTCGGGTGTTGTTTCACCCGGCCTGATACCCAGCTTTTCCTGGATGAACTGCGACATTTTTTCACCGCCACAGACAGCACAGGGAGCTGTCCGGCAAATCTCTATAAGGAACTTTCCTCTTTCTTCGAGCGAGAACTGGGTATAAAATGTGGCTACCTCATAAACCTCTACCGGCTGAATGCCCAGGATACCTGCAATATAATCCATTACATCCGCACTCAGATAGCCGCCAAGCTCTTCCTGTGCCAGATGAAGCAGGGGAAGCAGGGCTGATTTCTGTTTTCCTTCAGGATATCTCGAGATGAGCTGCCTGACCTTTGCCTGCATCTCACCTGAGAACCTTACTTCTTTTCCCTCTTTAACGTACTGTTTATGGTCCACCTTGAATTGCATCTTAATCTTTGGTCAGATTTCTGCTTACGCATCCAGTTCACCGGCAATAACGTTCATGCTGCTCATGGTAAGTATGGCATCGGAAAGAACACTGCCTCTTATCATTTCGGGGAAGGCCTGGTAATAAATAAAACACGGTCTCCTGAAATGCAGCCTGTAGGGAGTTCTTCCACCGTCGGAGACAATGTAAAATCCAAGCTCGCCGTTGGCACCCTCAACCGGATGGTAAATCTCCCCTGCAGGAACGTTTATCTCACCCATTACTATCTTGAAGTGATAAATCAGGGCTTCCATTTTGCTGTACACATCTTCCTTGGGTGGGAGGAACAGCCAGGGTAAATCCTCGTGAGGGCTTCCCTCGGGAAGATTTTCCAGGGCGTCTTTCACAAGCTTCATGCTTTGCCAGAGCTCCTCCTGCCTTACACAGAACCTGTCGTATGTGTCGCCGTTGCTGCCGACAGGAACCGTGAAGCTGAAGTCATCGTATGAAGAATATGGATTCATCGCCCTTACATCATAATCGACGCCTGCCGCACGAAGGTTTGGTCCGGTAAATCCATAATTCAAGGCGTTTTCAGCTGAAATTGATCCCACATTGATTGTCCTGTCCATGAATATCCTGTTGCGCATGAGAAGCTTCTCGAATTCATGCAGGACTTTAGGAAGCCTGTTCATCAGCTCCCTTATCGCGGTTATTGCCTTAGGTGAAAAATCCTTATCGAACCCCCCGGTACGGCCCATATTCGTGGTAAGCCTTGCTCCGCACATCTCTTCGAATATCTCGTAGATTGCCTCCCTTTCCTGGAACACATAGACAAAACCCGTGAGTGCACCGCTGTCGACACCGATCACGCTGTTGCAGATCAGGTGGTCGGCTATCCTCGCGAGCTCCATTATGATTATGCGCATATAATCGACCTTCTTTCCTGTCTTAATCCCGAGGAGTTTTTCAACTGCCATGTCCCACCCGATATTGTTGATGGGAGAAGAGCAGTAATTCATCCTGTCGGTCAGAGTGCGGATCTGGTAGTACGGTCTTCTCTCGGCTATTTTTTCAAATGCCCTGTGTATGTACCCTATGGTCTGCTCGGCATCAATAATAATTTCACCATCCATGGTAAGCACATTCTGGAAGATACCATGCGTTGCAGGATGCGTGGGCCCGAGGTTGAGCGTCGTGAATACCTTATCGGTGTCCTCGGGATGTATTATAATATGCGGGTCCTTTTTTTCTGCCATGTGTAGTACGAAGCATCTTTTATCATTTGGTCAGAGCTCAGAGCTCAGTGCCCAGTTTCAATTCATTTTCACTTTATAATCTTTTTCCAGTTCATTCTCCTTCCCTGCGCCCTGCGCCCTGCGCCATTCTTCATCATCTTCCGAAAAACCTGTCTTCCTTATCCTCCCTTGTCGGATCTTCGAGCGGGATCTCCTTCCTCATGGGGAAGAAATCGAGGTATTCAACATTCAGTATCCTTTTAAGATTGGGATGACCTGTAAAAACTATCCCGTAAAAATCGTATGTCTCCCTCTCCATCCAGTTGGCTGCCTTGAACAAAGGAGTCACGGACCTGACTTCAGGTGAAGAAACTGGAAGAAATGTCTTTATCCTTATCCTTGAATTACCTGCCAGGTTATGAAGGTGGTAGATCACACCGAGCGGCAGTTCGCTTTCAGGATAATGTATTCCACAGAGGGTGGTGAGAAAACCGAAATCCATTTCAGGGTCGTTCCTGAGGAAAGATATTATATCGAAAAGCGAATCCCTGGCGACCGTAAGCGAAAGAATATCGCTACCGGAGCCGGTTTCCAGGATCGCACTGCCGAACTTCGATCTCAGTATCTCTTCAGTTTTTATTCTGTCGGCCATTTCCTGCATGTTATTTTATGCCATATCTTAACAAAAGGTCGCGGTATTCGGGGGAATATCTTCTCCTGAGAGTTTCTGTCGCTACAAGCTCCTGTATCTTCATAAATCCCTCAATTATCTGCTCGGGCCTGGGAGGGCAGCCGGGCACGTAGACGTCAACCGGCACCACCCTGTCTATTCCCTGCAGTACGCTGTAGGTGTCGAAGATTCCACCCGAAGAGGCGCAGGCTCCGACCGCAAGGACCCACCTGGGCTCTGCCATCTGTTCGTATATCTGGTGAACAATAGGTCCCATCTTCTTTGCAATAGTGCCCATTACCATAAGCAGGTCGGCCTGCCGTGGAGAAAAGCTCAGCCTCTCGGACCCGAATCTCCCGAGGTCATAGTGGGCACCCATTGTCGCCATGAATTCTATTCCGCAGCATGATGTCGCGAATGGCAGCGGCCATATCGAATTGCTTCTTGCAAGGCCCACTACCTTATCCAGCCTTGTGGCAAACATGCCGGGGGCTGAATGTCCTTCAGGAGGATCTACCCTGTTATATTTATTTGCACTCTCCATATCAAGCGTCTCCTTTTCAATCCCATTCGAGAGCACCTTTTTTTGTTATGTAATAAAATCCTGTCAGGAACAAACCCAGGAATATCAGCATGTCACCGAAACCATTCCAGCTCATCCTTTTGAAGTTGACTGCCCACGGGTAGAGGAAGATCACCTCGACATCGAAAAGAACAAAAAGAATCGCTGTAAGAAAGTACCTGACGGTGAAGGGGAACCTGGCATTTCCTTTTACCTCAATGCCGCACTCGAAATTCTCATCCTTTCGAAGCGTTCTTATCTTCTTTCTCTTGCTGCCCATCAGGTGGGTCGCAAGCATGACACTGGCAACGAATGAAAATGCGACGAGGGTCTGCAGAAGAACAGGGAGATAATCGGCCGGGATGAATTCCTTTTCCATCGGTTTGAAGTCTGTTAATTATTTCACACAAACGGTGCAATTAATAAACCATCAACTCGTGAGAAAGTTCATTAACCTTAATATATTATTTTGTGCCTGCCGGTAAAAATTCCGGTCGACAGGATTGTTATCCCTGATTATCTATTCTATCCCTGAATAGAGCTTCATAAACTGGACCCTTTCAATCGCGGCCGGATTTTCAAGCTTCGATTTGCTGAGCTTTCCCCTGAAGTCATCCACCTTTTCAAAAGAGTGCTTTTTCATCCAGGCTTTTGTCTCTTCCAGTATTGACGGAACGATACCGAAGCCTTCAGTGTAAAGTGCCGAAGCGATCTGGACCGTTGCGGCACCGGCAAGGAGTTGCTTTACAAAGGCCTCCCAGTTATGAATGCCGGTCGATGCCGAAATATCGCAGCCAACGTTGCCAGAAAGAATGGAAACCCACCGGAGGGTATGATTATATTCCGAGGGTCCGCTGTAAATACTTCCATGCGAGACCTCTAACCTGTCAATATCAAAATCGGTATTATAGGGCCTGTTGAACAGGACAATTCCTTTTATGCCCGAGTTGGAGAGCTTCTGGACTGCCTGTGCAAGAGACGAGAAGTAGAATCCTATCTTAACCGATAGCGGAATGTTCACATAGGTTTTGACTTCGTTGAGGATGTCAAAATATATTTTTTCATTGTCTTCCGTGTTCCTTCTCCAGTCGGAAGGGAGAACGTAGATATTAAGCTCAAGCGCATCGACCCCCGTTTCCTCTATCTTCCTGGCAAAAGAATGCCAGTCGTTGTTGGAAACACAGTTTATACTGGCGATAACCGGGATGTCTACCGATTTCTTTACCTCTTTCAGCAGATCGAGATATTTGTTTACAGTATTCGATTTTGCAAAATCATAGATATAATCGTAAGCCTCATCATAGTCGTGTACCCTTCTTCCAAGAAGGTTTGACGGCGCACGGGTGAATGTTTTCAGGTTGCCTTCTTCGGTCCTTATGACCTTGTGTGTTTCTAGATTGATCTGTTCCTCAAACACTGATTTGACAACCACGGCACCGACACCACGGTCTGCAATTTCCCTGATGTTGTGTACCGAATTTGTAAGTCCGCAGCTGCCGGCTATGAGCGGGTTCTTTAGCCTTAATCCAAGGTAAGTAGTCAGTAAGTCAGCCATTTTGATCTTTTTATGTCGGTCATGATTTGTTTTAGCAACTTTAAAGATAATAATTTCCGGGTGTCGAAATCATGACAATTGTCCGGATTTGATGAAGTTTTCCGGGAAGAAAATCTTGGCTATATTTGAGTCCTTAATTGACTGGCTCTTATGACAATTTTTCATTCGCTCTTCGACTGGTACATGGCGAACCTCACATACCTGACAGTGGCACTGCTCATGACGATAGAGAGCACATTCATGCCATTGCCTTCAGAAATAGTGATACCCTTTGCAGCCTGGAAGGCGGCACAGGGGGACCTGAATATTTTTCTTGTTGTTATTTTCGGTACCGCCGGGGCCCTTTGCGGTTCGCTGATAAACTATTTCCTTGCCCGTTATCTTGGAAGGCCCATCATTTACAGCTTCGCAGAATCAAAAGCCGGAAAGCTGTTTCTTCTGTCGAGGGAAAAAGTCGAACATGCCGAACAATATTTTGTAAGAAACGGCAAGTCTTCAACTTTCATCGGGAGGCTCGTTCCTGGAATAAGGCACCTCATATCAATACCTGCCGGCCTGGCAAGGATGGAAATGAAGCATTTCATTTTTTACACCGTGGCAGGGGCCGGCATATGGAACATAATCCTTGCCGTGATAGGATACTATCTTTATGAGGTCAGGGAAAAAATCTTTCCCTGCCTGGGCTGGATCCTTCTTGCCTTTGGTGCCGGATTCGTGGTCTTCCTGGTCATCCGCGACAGGAAGAAAAAACGGGGACAGGTCTGATTGCGGATTCAGCCTGCCCGGTTTGCTATTCGTCGCGATGGACAATATCGGGTGAGAATGCAGGCAGGCATACTGCAATATATTCTGCCCCTCCTTCAAAGGGAGTGCTGTATCTGACCCATTTTCCCGCCTCAGCCAATACGGCTTCACCTGCGCTGACCTTAAGATCACCTTCACTTGTTGTCACCTTTAGGGAGCCCTTAAACACAACGGTGTATTCATTAAACTCAGGGCACTGACCCGGTTCTTCCCATCCCATGGGGCTTTCCATTCTTGCAATGCTTACTTCCCGGGTTTTGCTGTTCACCATTCCAAAATATTCCCTGATGATTTTATTTCCGGTACCCGCTGCCATGATCACTGACGGGGTTTTAATTATTGTTGCCATAGTTTAAATAAGACTGGAATTAGAATTTTATGTTAAGGTATTAATTTCATCCCTGAGAGGAAAAACCGGAAATGCCATTTGACCGGTTATGATGATTTTTTCCCTGTCTTCAATCTTCCAGATACCCGAATTTTCCCTCGTAATAGTCGTTGAATGCTTCCTGGATTTCGGCATCAGTATTCATCACGAACGGACCATATGCAGCAACCGGTTCATTTATCGGTTCACCGCTCAGGATAAGTACCTTGCTTTTCTTCAGGGCCCCGATTACAATTTCTTCACCTTGGTTACCAAAGTATACGAAATTATTTTCATCAGCCGTCTTTTCCTCATTAAGCCTTATTTCACCTTCAACCACGAGCAAGCCGGTGTTAAAGCCAGCCGGGAAAGTAAACCCGGCCTTGCCGCCTTCTTCAATTACCGCGTTGAACATATTAACAGGCGTAAAGGTGGATGCAGGGCCTTTTACATCCATATAATCACCTGCGATCACCTCGACATATCCCGATTTCCCTGGTAGCACAGCCTTTCCCATGGCCCTGTTTTCAATTGCCTGGTATTTGGCCGGTGTCATCTTGAACTTTGCAGGGAGGTTTACCCACAGCTGTACCATCTGAAATGGCCCCCCTCTCGCTGAAAATTCCTTCTCGTGGTACTCCTTATGCAGAACACCGGCCCCGGCGGTCATCCACTGCACATCGCCCTGGTGAATAACACCGCTGTTTCCCGCGCTGTCGTGATGTGCCACGCTTCCCTGGTAGGCAATTGTCACTGTTTCGAACCCCCGGTGGGGATGGACACCAACTCCTTTTGGCTTTTCAGAGGGAGGAAGGATTCTCTTTGATCCGTAGTCCATCAGGAAGAATGGGCTCATGCCTTTCAGCCCTATAATATCCTGGGAAGGGAAGAAGTTATGAACCCTGAAACCGTCACCGACCATATGAGCCAGGGGAGGAGGGAGTACTGCTTTTATTTTCTTGAGTGTGCCCATGACCAGTAATTTTTAAGAAATCGAGTAAACAATTGATTTTACCTTCTGCGCCCACTCATGATGGCTCATCTCACCGGCTATTTCCTTCCAGCCAATGGGCCGTCCAATAGTAACCGTAACTGTGGAATTTCTCTGTTTCATCATTTCGCGTGGCAGCAGCATTGTCTCAATAAACATCTTTATACCGAGAAATGTTCTCAAGTTCGCCACGCAATAAAACAGGTTGGAGTTTCTCCCGCTTATATGTACGGGTATTATATCTCTTTTATGTTCAACAGCTTTGGTAATGAATGACTTTTGCCACACATTGTCGGAGATTGTTCCTTTTTTCCGCCTCGAGACCTCCCCGGCAGGAAATATGAATACTGGCCTGTCGGAATCGTAAATTTTCTTCAGACCAAGCGCCGCCTCGCGGGAAGTTTTTCCGAAGACATTAAGACCAAAAATCAGCGGGCGCATATTGGGAATCTGGTACAGCAGCTCATTTGCCGGGGAAATGATATCCGGAAAAATTCCTCCAATACCGTCAAAGAAAGCAAGGGCATCAATCCCGCCTACGGGATGGTTGGATGCAAAAATAAACCTTCCCGCGGGTGGAATATTTCCAGCATTTTTTATGACAACCTTCACGTTCCATCCTTCAAGGACATCCTTCACGAATGCGACTCCTTCGAGATGCCTGCTTCTCCGGATTGTCTCATTCATCTCATCTTCATGAATGATTTTCCTCATGAGCCCGATCATGAAGCCCGGAAGCGACCTGAGGAATCTGTTGTTCCCATTCCTTATCGCCTTTTCAATATCTATAGTCTTTTCCAGGGAACCGCTCCTGATTATTCGACAACCTCCGCGTGATCGAAATGCCCGTTGCTGACATTAACCCGTGTATGCCGGACCCTTCTTACCCCCTTGCCACCGAAGAAACCCCAGCCTCCGCTGCCCAGGAGGAACCCAAGGGCATAAAGGCCGCCATTGTTGTTCTGGGCATACATCGTGATCTTCTGGTCAAAAAGCATGGCCACGAAGTCGAAGGGAGCAATGAAGCCATGCCAGAGCCCGCCGAAAAAACCATACTGGTGTCCCTTGAGGCATAGATCCACATTTTCCCTCTGGGCGCATCCTGAAAGTACCAGTAAAACCAGTGCTCCGGCAAGCAGCCAGTATTTGTTTATTGTCATGTATCTTTTCATATTGTCTTATTATGTTTTCAAATTATATCTCAGAAGATTGTCTGATCGACGGGCCGGCCCGAGTGCTTCTTCTCATGGTCGATCAGCCACCTCTTTCTCCAAAGGCCCCCGCCATACCCGGTAAGATGTCCATTTTCGCCAATTACCCTGTGGCAGGGGATGATAATTTCAATTTTATTCATCCCGTTGGCATTCGCAACTGCCCTTACCGAGCTGCTGCCACCCAACGCTTCAGCCTGCCTGCCGTACGACCTGGTTGTTCCGTATGGTATTTTCAGGAGCTCATCCCAAACATGCATCTGGAACACTGTTCCGGTGTACTTTACCGGAACCATGAAGGATTTTCTTGTTCCGGCAAAATACTCCATCAGCTCATTTTCAGCCTGGTCGATAACAGGTGACGAGCCTTCCGTGATATCCTCCCCTGTGTATTTCGCCAGTATTTTATATTCCGTGCCCAGCATTTTCCTGTCGGTAAATTCAAGTAAGCAAAGACCGTCATTTACCGATCCTGCAATCATATTACCCAACGGGGTCCCGAAGGTTCTTGTAATGATCATCCGGTTATTTGTTGAATCTTGACAGGTCCGATTTTATAAACCTGGCGTTTCTGAACCTGAGGCCCGACCAGTCTTCATCAACGGCCACCTGCCTTACCGGGTAAAATCCGGCGTTGATAAGGCCTTCCCATCCGTGGTCGCGGTCAATATCGGATTTGTATTTCCCGGAAGTCTTTTTCGGATAGGCAAACCAGAGTATCCCGTCGGATACAAGGTTGTGAAGAGCCAGGGGGGCAAGAACCTCTACTTCCCTCACCTGTTCCGCAAATATCAGCATGAATTCATAAGGGTACCGCGGATCAATTTCATTATCGGTTGTAATATCGGGGAAGCTCATTTTCAGGCTGGAAACGAATTCATCAGTTGAATTTATTACGGCTATCCGCTTCTGCCCTTTATAATTAAGCTTTGCCAGCAGTTTCTCCATCCCTGGTGTTTTTACATGGCTAAGGTATCAAAAATAGTGATCCATTAGGATATATTAAAAAACAATTACCTTTGCTTAATCAAAACGGGGTGCCTTAATATTACGGGCTGAGATCATACCCTTAAACCTGATCCGGGTAATGCCGGCGTAGGGAAAAGAGAGTATCCATTAATTCAGCGTATTAAGAACCCCGGGAGGGTAACTTAAACAATTAACGAAGCTATGAAATACAAGCTGTTATTCGTGATTGCCGCCATACTGACCTCAACCTTGGAGGTAGTAGTGGCACAGAGGACCGTTCCCGGGATACACGGTCATGTATATGATGAAAAAGGCGAGCCCCTTGCCGGGGCAGGGATATCGGTTGCAAATACACTTTCCGGTACCTATTCCGGGAGTGACGGGAGCTATGAAATAAAACTCAGGGATACCGGAAAGTACACAGTTGTTTTTATTTTCCTGGGGTATGAAAAGCTGACAAAAGAGGTGGAAGCCACTGGCAGTGTTTCACTTGACGCCGTTATGACCAGGGCACTCCTGATGACCGATGAGGTCATAGTAAGCGCTACCAGGGCCGGGACAAAAACACCCGTTGCATACTCGGGAGTTTCAGGAGATGCCATCAGGAGACAGAATAACGGGCAGGATATTCCTTATATGCTTTCGCTTACGCCTTCACTGGTGGAAACATCGGAAGCCGGGACCGGCATTGGCTATACCAACCTGAGGATAAGGGGTACGGATGCAAACAGGATAAATGTGACGATTGACGGCATACCGCTGAATGACCCTGAATCACAGCAGGTCTTCTGGGTCGACCTTCCCGACCTTGCCTCATCGGTGGCTAATATGCAGGTCCAGAGAGGGGTGGGAACTTCATCAAACGGTTCAGGAGCCTTTGGCGCATCGGTCAATATTCTGACAAAAAGCCCCGATACTTCGGCAGTCGCCGATATAAGTACGACTGCCGGGTCCTTCAATACCCTGAAAAACACCATAGTTGCCGGAACAGGTCTGATAAAGGGGCGTTTCGCGCTTCAGATGAGATATTCGGATGTTAAAAGCGACGGTTATGTGAAGAGAACATCGACTAATAACAGGTCAGGAACGGTTTCCGCAATATACCGGACAGCAAACTCGCTTCTGAAAGCAAATATCATTATCGGGGAGGAACACACCGGGATAAGCTGGTGGGGGGTGCCATCAGATTCCCTTTCAACCGACAGGAGATTTAACCCGGCCGGGATGTACACCGACCAGGCGGGTGCTGTTAAATTCTATAATAACGAAAGCGATAACTACTGGCAGAATCATTACCAGCTTATTTACTCGAGGTCGTTAGGAAGGTTTGTCAGCCTTCATGCCGCTTTCCACTATACAACAGGCAAGGGATACTATGAGGAATATGCTGAGGACCAGAATTACGCCGGCTACGGGTTGCAGAATGTGAAAACAGGTGATTCAACCCTTACTTCAACCGACCTTGTCAGGCAGAAATGGATGTCGAATGACTTTTACGGGGTTGTCTATTCCTTATCGGTAAAGAAAGGGAACCTCGATGCGGTTCTTGGCGGATCGGCAAACCTGTACAAGGGAAGATATTACGGGAATATTATCTGGATGAGGAACGCCGGCACATCTGAAAAGGATTACCAGTGGTATTTCAACAGGTCAGGAAAAAGAGAGTTCAGCATTTACGGCAGGTTGAATTACAGGTTTTCCTCTTTGCTGTCGGGATTTGCCGATATGCAGTACCGGAATATCTTTTACAGGCTTTCAGGTATCGATGAGGACTTCGTAAGTCTTAAGCAGGAACATAACTACAATTTCTTTAATCCCAAGGCCGGGCTGTTCCTCTCCGTCTCTTCCACCCAGGATGCCTATATTTCCTTCTCTGTTGCAAACAAGGAACCGACCAGGTCCGATTTTGAACAGGCGAAAGGTGACCCTTCCGCCACACCAAGGTCCGAGACCCTTTACGATGCAGAGGCCGGTTACAACCTCAGGGCGGGGAGGCTTAATGTAGGAGTAAATCTTTACCATATGTTTTACAACGACCAGCTGATACCCACCGGTCAGCTAAGCGATGTCGGATACCCGATCATGACTAACGTGAAAAAAAGCAGCAGGACCGGAATCGAGCTGTCGGCCGAATGGAAACCGGCCCGGATATTCGACTGGAAGGCGGGAGTTACACTGAGCAGGAGCATAATTCCGGGATACACTGAATACTACCTTGATTATAATACAACAGACTGGAGTTCAGTTTATAAAAGCAAGGATTATGGAACCGTTGAAATCGCTTATTCCCCGTCAATTACCGGAATGAGCGATATGAGCTTTACCCTCTCGCGAAAAATTAATATCCATCTCGCGTGCAAATATGTGGGAAAGCAGTACTTCGACAACACGATGAGCGAAAACAGGAAGATCGATCCGTATTTTGTGAGCAATATTATTGTAAACTTTTCAGCACCGGTGGGAAAAATGAAGGAGCTTTATTCGTCACTTTATCTTAATAACATTCTGAATACCATGTACGTAAGCAATGGGTACGGGGGGCTGTGGTATGAGAACGGCGTCGAGAAGACATGGGCCTACTTTTTCCCGCAGGCAGGCATGAATTTCCTGTTAAAGATCGGTTTAAGATTCTGACAGCAACGATGACTGTTCCGGGATGGATATTAAATAACTGGATAGAGATCTTCGGTGCTGTAACCGGGATCGTTTATGTTTTCCTTGAAATAAAGCAGAACCTGTGGCTCTGGCCCGTGGGAATCGTTACATCTGCCGTCTACGTCTGGATATTCCTTCATGGGAAGCTTTATGCCGACATGAGCCTTCAATGCTACTATCTT
>Ga0335071_10000756_pt1 | contig 35060 bp, 30 predicted proteins | sample Lox_Sample_15_FD_206724 | JGI IMG/M metagenome (GOLD analysis project Ga0335071, IMG submission 206724) | Soil microbial communities from Loxahatchee National Wildlife Refuge, Florida, United States - Lox_Sample_1.5 | ecosystem: Environmental > Terrestrial > Soil > Wetlands | place: USA...
ACAGCCAATCGGAACTCCGGGGGTAGGTCCCCACTTTTCTGTTTCTGTCCTCTTGCTACATCTTTTGATAGTTCGCGTTCACCTCATTGACGGTGAGTTCTTTGCTGACGCCATTGATAAGGGTGGTGGCGACGTGATTGGTTCCGTCGGGCAACTGCGCAAATTGAGCATTGATCGTGACCGCGTCCTTGGGATCGTTCAGATACGAGTTAACCTGAACGCTGACCGGAGTGTGTGTTAGCTCACTAATGGTCATAGTCATCGAGTCGCCCGATTTGACGTAGTTCTTGATGACCAAGTTCACAGTGCCGGCGCCGGGCTGAATCGAGATGTTACCCGCCTGTTTGGCCTGAATAAAAGCCTCTGGAGAGGGGGCGGTATACCGCTTGGCCAGCGCGCCAATCTGCTGCCCGTACTGTTCATACTCCTCGGTCTTCTTTTCGACGATCCGTTCTTTGATCCGGCCCTCTCTGCCGCCCGCTTGGGCCTTTTCATTGTTGACGAGGTTCTTCTGCTGCTGGCCATTCACCACTGTCACCTGATAAATCTTGGTGTCCTTCACCTCGCCCTTGATGCTGATGGTTTCGGTTTCCTGCCACGTATACTGCGCTAGTTTTTGCTTGTTAGCCACTTGTGCTTGATGGATGGCCATCAGTTTCTCTTCCACCAGCGGGTCTTGCGCGACAGCCGCAACACACCCTATCAGCAGTGCAGAGATGGCCCCGGCTGATAGAACCATCGCTACCTGACTACGCCTGAATCTTTGGGAGTGAATCATCTACTACCTCTCTCAGTCTCCTCGCTGCGGATACTTGTTAGCGCAACCCGTCGCGATTTCCTATCGGTGGGTTTCGCTGCTTCTCAATTCCCTGATCAGCTCCATGGATTCTGACTGCAATACTTCGTGAAAACTGATCCTCGGTTCTTCGCTGGCAAGTTCCACGGCATTCAAAATCCTTAAGTACAAACCGGATCTCAGGTGAGCGTGCAAATCCTTAGTCGATTTCCATTGCTCCATGTAGAGGACTCGTGGAGTTCCGGTCGTAGTTTCGAAAACTCCGCAATCCAGACATTCTGGTCTGGACCTTACCCGCTCCTCCACAAAACGAAGGACCTCCAGCATCGCCTGCCGTTTCTCGATCTGGGGTACTAACTCAAGCAGGGCAATGACCATCGCGAACTCATCTCTTTCTGCGCCAGATGATTCGGAGCAAACCATGATTGATTTGCCCTATGCTCCGCCGGCCCTGCCGGAGCAAGCAATTCCGCTGATTTGCGAGAAGTCGATAAAAGGAATTGCACGGGGGTTGCCGTTTTTTGATACAGACGAGACGAACGGGTAACGCCTTCACTGCCAAGGGTTTAGATCGGATAGAGCTGTTGTCGAGAGATAGCCCGAGAAGAGGGAAAAGTACGGCCCGCCGTACTCAGTTCGAAGTACCGTACTTACTGTGACGAGAAGGTATGCCCAGGCGCTGCATCATCGTATATAAGGTAGTCGGCTTCATACCCAGAATTTCAGCGGCTCCGCCGGTTCCCTTGACCCGCCCGCCCGTTTGTTCCAGCACGGCCAAAATGTGCTGCCGCTCCACCCTCTTTAGCGAGGTGAGTTGTTCGGCGACCTCACGAGTCTTCAACTCAAGCTCTGGTCCGCTGCTAACAATCAAGGCCTGCTCGACTGCGTTTCGCAGTTCCCGAACGTTACCTGGCCAAGGATAGGCCTGGAGCATTTCCATGGTCTTCTTCGGAATGGATTCAATCTTCTTGCCCATCTTCCTTTCCAACTCACGAACAAATCGCCAGGTCAACAGCGGTATATCGTCCTGGCGTTCTCGGAGGGGCGGGAGATGAATGGAAAACACATTCAGCCGGTAATACAAGTCTCGGCGAAATAACCCATCCTCGACTCGTTCAGCCAAGTCGCGGTTGGTGGCAGCAATCACTCGGACATCCACGCTAACGGTCCTTGGGCTTCCCAACCGCTCAAACTGGCCTTCCTGTACGACCCGAAGCAGTTTGGCCTGCAATTCCAAAGGTAGCTCTCCGATCTCGTCAAGAAAGAGCGTGGACCCATGGGCCAATTCGAACCGACCGATTTGTGCGGTGAGTGCTCCCGTGTAAGCACCTTTTTCACGACCAAACAATTCATTTTCGATGAGTGTCGATGGCAACGACGAGCAATCAACCTTCACCATGACCCGCTCTTTTCGGCGACTCAAATTGTGAATGGCCCGGGCTACCAGTTCTTTACCGGTACCTGTCTCACCGGTGATCAGCACTATGGAATCCGTGGGCGATACCTGCTCGATTTGAGCGAAGACCTTTTTCAGACTGACGCTCTGGCCAACGATGTCGGCGAAGCGACCATCGATGGCAATCTCTTCTTTCAGGTACTGGCTCTCCGCGTGCAGTCTGAGCTCGACCTGTTTCGACTGAGTAATATCGATGGTCACGCCCATCAAAAGGTCTGGTTCGCCATTACCCCCCGCTTGCTTCCGACCGTGCGCTCCGATCCAACGGACGCTTCCGTCCGGTTGTTGAATCCGATACTCAACTGCGGAATCATTTCCGGACTGCATTGCCTCCTGAATCACGTGCCTGACCGTGTCTCGGTCTTCGCCATGGACATGGTCCAGAAACCTATCGAGATCCAACTCCTCGCTGGGCGACAGACCTAGCAGCTCGTACGTTTTATCGGTTGCCCATATCTGACCGCTCTCCGGATCCAAAGTCCACAAACCGGCGTTGGCCGATTCGGCTGCCAGGCTAAGACGAGCCTCGCTATCCCGCAGTTTCTTTTCAGCGCGCTTCCGTTCGAGCGCGTTCGCAAATAATTGTGCTACTAACTGGAGCCTCTTCAGTAGCGGCTCGGGGCACGGTCGTACCTGTTTTACTGCATCAAAACTTAGGACCCCAAATATCGCGCCGCCCCCAACTGAAAGCGGGAATCCTAGAGTTGACTTCACCCCGAAGTGGCTCCATGTTTCTCTGTCCTTGCGCGCCTCAGGTGGAGCTTCGGCGGTGTTGGGAACGGAAATCATCTCGCCTGCCATCAGCTTCGCCTGAGTCCAAGGGAAGAATTCTCTCGCCCTCATTCGCGCAGGCGGCGGGGGCAGTTCGAGATCGCCCCGGTAAAGGTGGGTCAGAACTAACTCGTCAGGGTTGTGTGTCGAGGTCTGCCAGAGGGAGGAGTGCTCCAGTCCCAAACACTCGCAGATCGCCCGTTGCGCACCTTCGATCTCCCGGTCGACACGATCTGCGGGAACGCTCACGAACCGGAGAGACAGGTCAGCGATCAGCATCTCAAAGCGCAGTCGTTCTTCAATCTCGTTGCTGGCGGTAGATCGAGTTCCGGCGTCACTCATACCTGAAGCTCTCATTGGGTCGACGAGAGCTAAATTATAGTGAAGACATGCGTTAGCGTATACAGAACATGCTTTCATGCTCATAGATGCAAGCCGCAAGTTTGATCCTCCGAACTGGCCGCCTCAATCGAAAAGGAAACTGTCCTCCACCTCCCGAGTCCGGCTGCAGCACTTATTTTGGAAAGTGAGGCATTCTGGGAGGAGTCGCTTGGTGTCGTCGAGCACAGGCCTGCCTGGGTCGAAACATCTGCAATTGGAGAGCAGTCCTCTTCGCATGTGTGCACCTTGGCGAACTCAGCGCGCAACGAGGAGAATGACAACTATGTTGTAGGTTGCATGCGAGACCGAAGACGCAAAGGTCGAACCGGATGCCGTTCGGATCCAGCCATACGCCACGCCTGTCGCTGTGAACGACAGCCAATGCACCAGATCAGCCGGCTGATGCAGAAGCGCAAATAGCAATGCTGTAAGAATTACGGAACAAATGCTGCCGGTGGTCTCAGCTAACAGAGGCAACAAGCATCCCCGAAAGAACGATTCTTCGAGAATCGGACCGAGGAACAGACCCAAAAACAGGAGGTCCGTCAGTCCAATCTGCGGAGTGCTGCGATGGGAATAGCGCAAATAGAACGCAACTCCTACGGCCAGTAACGGTCCCGCGGTCAGGCTGATCAGCACATAGACCGGACGCGGCCAAATCCACCCCAACGGACGCAGGACCGGCCGGTGATGGCGAAGTTTGAGAACCAGATATAAAGCCAAGCTCAATGAGGCGATAACCAAGAACTGCAGTAAGACGCTTGGATTACTCAGGTCCGATCGAGCAAGGAGATGAAATCGCACGAGAAGACGCAGAACGAAGCCAATGAGGACAAGGACCAGAAAGAAGATACCTATATCCTCGTAGTTCCAATAGGGTTTGTTATTCGGAAGTTCATCGCAGGCCATCGAATGTTGTACTCGCAATGATTTCTCCGTACAGCGTTCGCCGTGCAGCCGATTGGACGAGCGTCACACGGCCTGGAGATATTGAAACTCCGGAACCACCGCGAAAGGCATGGCCGGTGAAGCAACGATTTCTCCTACCTGGTCGATGAGCGTCGTCGAAGCATTCCCAAGGAACCTCGCACCCTCGTGAATGTGCACCCGGCACGACCCCGAACATGTTCTTCATGCTGAGCGTGACTCCAGACCAGTGGTGTGCCTTGATCTTTGGCATCGACACCAGGAAATCCGCCTCCAGCACCGTGCGTGGTAGCCAGAGTTCCTTCATGCCGGTATAACTTGCTCGCAGCGGCGTACGGATCAGTTCATCGCGATTCAAATCGACGAATCGAATCCTCTCGTCGCGGAGACTTTGCTCATAACCAGTTTGTGAAAGCACCAATTGCGTGTCGCGCTGATGTCCTGGTCCTTCTGCTACCACAACCGATTTAGCGTCCAGATGGCGAAAGGCCTCGGCCGCCGCAAGGACCAATGTGGTGTGGGTGTTGATCGCATTGCCGGGAATGAAATCTACCAGGTTGGGCTTTAGCACTACAGTCTTGCCGCGGACGTTGATCGGGAAGAGGCGGAGAGCCGTCGCTAGGATCTGGTCGAGGGCATGGGAGTATTCGTGCGCATTTAGGACCGCCACGCGTGAACGCTTCAGTCGATGATCAAAATGAAACTTCGGTAGAAAAAACGGAGTCGTGATGGCAGAGCCCGCCGCCAAGGCCGCGCTCCCGACGATCAGTTCTCGACGAGTTATGCTCATTGCGCCACGCCAAGCGCCGACAAGCCCCGTGTATGGTCCAGAGCCAGACTCGCTATCGCCAGCGTGCCTGTGTCTTCCGCACTTGAGAGATCCGAAAGTCCAAGCAGGGAACCAGCAACCGTCCGATCCGACCGGCGGTGTGCAGCGAGTGCCAGACCTGCCCAAGCGAGACTCCAGGGAGCCGCAAGAGCAGGGGCAACAGACTCCAAGTACTCCACAGCGTTCTGTACGACCGGGTGCTGACTTCGATCTCGCAAGGCCAACAGCGCAATGGCCGTATCGTCGATGTGGGGCGACATGCGGCTTTCGTAGACCACCCCATTACCCGCGTTCCAGCCTCCGCCAGGGCAGGCACGATCGAAAAGCATCTGAATGGCGGTATCGACCCGTGATGGAACGGACTCAAACCCGTCACACGCGCAAGGAACCTGGCTGAGAGCAAGAATCGCGAAGGCGGTGGGAACAACCCAGCTGGTCGTACCAGGGAACCATGGCCAACCATATTTGTCTGGGTCAAAGCGGACGTGGCGATCAGCGGTGCGGAACTTCCATTTCCAAAGCCAGTTTGATTCCTTGCCGGCGCAGTTCAGCAGCCAGTGGATGGCCCGCAGCCTCGCCGGTATCGCTGAAACCAGATCGCGAAGGGCAATGGTGGCCAACGAAGTGACATAAGCACCTCCTTGATCATCTCCGAGTACGGCTGGCCAGCTGCCATCGGGGTTCTGCGTGCGAAGCAGAAAGTCCTGAGCCCGTTCGATGTCGCCAGCAGGTACCGAACTGAGCGCCATTAGCGCGTAGCATGTCGGTTCAATGGCTGGCTGAGAAGACGAAGCCAGAGCAGCCCAGCCGCCACAGGGGAGCTGCCGTAGGGAGAGTTCAGCGATCATATTGCTGAGCACAAGGAGATCTGTCGTCACAGTGGGCACTTTGTAGTGCCAAATATCTTTACTGTCAAAACGCACTGCAATGCCGCGCTGTTAGCGGGCGTAAGTCCAGCGATGGCGTCACTGGAGCGGCAAAGAACCCTGCGTCCAGTTAAAGTGCGATTGGTGCGAAGAACACCGGCGCCGACCAGGAATGGTACGGGCACTATACAGGAGAAGCCTTCGGCACCAGTCAACCTGCGATTGGTAAGAAAAGACTGGCCAGTTCCGTGCTCATGACCAAGCCTTCATCAGTGCATCAATGGTCGGACACACGTAGGCGCCAGCGACCAGCCACACTGCAATTGGTGAAAAAGAGTTGGCTATAAAACGGCACAAGCAAGGTGCCAGAAGACGAGCGCCCGTCTGAGGTCTTGAGCCGACTGCCGTCGACAGCAAAAGTGCGATTGGTGAAATAAACTTGGCAATCGTCCCGCGCACGAAGTGCTTGGTAGGTAGTCGAGCCCGAAGCGTTCGGGGGTCGCCTACTAGCTTCCTAATCCCTCACAGAAACACCGGTCCTATGCCAGTCAAGATGAAACTGGTTGAATAAATTAAGAGTGTGCAGCGAGCGTTAAGGAGACGTTCGAGGCAGCACATCCTTGGTCAGCCACTGTGCGATTGGTGAAATAAACGCCCGCTTTGTGAGTTTCAATATCCGCGAAGAACAGCGCCTCTTGCGGTACGAAATGCCGACCGAACAGAATCATTACTTTAAGGCAGCTACCACATTCACTGCCCTCATTGGATTCCGTGTGCTTCGCAGAGGTCGCCTTGCACAGGGCCGCCGAATGACCCCAAACGCGCCCGATGCGAACTGGCGATAAGAGCCGTTCCATTGTAGTTTTCACGCGGGAAGGAACCCGACGTGTTCTCGTCCGCGAGTGAACTCGCCACCAAGCTACGTGCGGCACGTTACATCATCGATCCAGTCACCCTGGATGTGGTGTATCTCGCAGCCCGTATGCGCAAGCCACTGCTGGTAGAGGGGCCGCCAGGGTGCGGCAAGACGGAGCTGGCTTATGCGGTCGCGGCTGCCGCTAATACGGTGGTGGAACGACTGCAGTGCTATGTGGGAATAACCGAAGAAAAAGTCATCGGCAAGTTCGACGAGGCTCTCCAAAAACTCTTCCTCGACACCCAAGCCATCAACCTCGGCACTGAGTGGAACCAGATCCGCGCCCGACTGCACTCCCTGGACTTCTTTGCTGAGGGCCCGCTGTTGCGCGCACTGCGCTATGAAACCCAGCCGTGCGTGCTGCTGAATCCGTCTGGCTATGTGGCTATTCAGTTCAGCCAGGTTGAGATGCCCGATACCGGCTGCCCGATCGAGACGGATGGGGTGCGGCTGACCGCACTCGACTTCGAGAAGAAGCGGCTGCACCAAATCGTAGAGGACTCGAAAGCAGGGAAGACCAAGTATTCGGCGCTCTGGCAGGCGGACTGCACCAAGATCGCCCGGATGGCGCCGGCGGAATATATGGGACGCTACATGCCGGAATGGTGGGATTACGCTATTGCGGATGAAATTCACCAACTGGCCGGCGACACTGCCCAGGGAAATGCACTCGGCGTCCTGAACAGGACGGCCCGACGCTTCCTCGGGTTAACAGGGACTCTTCTTTCCGGGTACGCGGATGATCTGTTCAACACACTGTTCCGGACTGACGCCAAGCGCATGACCGAGGACGGCTACGAATGGGGATCAGGGGGAAGAGAACGGTTCACCCGTGACTTCGGGGTGATCGAGACCATTGAACGCATTACCGTCGAAGACAACGCTTGCTCCAGGAAAACCAAAAAGACTGTCACGATCAGGCGCAAACCTGGTGCTTCACCGCTGCTGTTCGGCAAGTATCTGATGGACCACTGCGCTTTTATCGGTTTGGAGGACATCTCGGATGGGCTGCCAAGTTACCGGGAGGAAGTCGTACCCGTGGCGATGCAAGAGCCGCTGAAGTCTGCTTATGAGGAGCTCGAAGAAGAGATTACTGCCTGCCTAAAGGAGCATCGCGGCAACAGCAGCGTGGCGAGCACGATGCTGAACGCTTTGTTGGCCTGGCCAGACCACCCATATGGTTTCGGCACTCTCTACGGTTCTGAGTTCGATCCGGAAACCAAGTGTCGCGAGAGCTTTGTGATCGCCGAGACGGTTGACCTGGACAAGAACGAGACATATGCCAAAGAGCGGGCGCTCATCCAAGAGGTGAAGGCCCAGCTTGCACGTGGCCGCAAGTGCCAGGTCTTTGCCGTCTACACCAACAAGCACGACGTGATCGAACGGCTAGAACATCTCTTCCGCAAAGAGGGAATACGAGCGGGGATCTTGCGGGCCAGCGTCCCCACCCATAGACGGGAGGCTTGGTACCGCGAGCATCTGCGCCGGGGAATTGATGTGGCAATTTGCCATCCCAAGATCGTCGAGACTGGGCTTGATCTGCCGGATTTTCCGACGATCCTGTTTCATGAGACTGGCTATTCTCTGCACACCTTGCGGCAGTCCAGCCGGCGGTCGTGGCGCATTGGTCAAAGACGTCCTGTGGAGGTGAAGTTTTTTGCCTACAAAGGCACGATGCAGGAAGTGTGTCTCCGACTGATGGGGAAGAAGCTCCTCGTGGCGTTAGCAATGGAAGGGAAGTTCGCTTCCGAGGGTCTCCAGGCAATCGATGGTGATGACGACATGCTCACGGCAATGGCGCGGGAACTGGTGGAGAACAAGGGAATTGGGGAATCCGCCGATTCCATCTGGAAGTTATGCTGTTCTCGGAATAATCTCCACTATGCCGAGTTGGAGGCTATGCAGAGTGAACCGCCGGCGCCATCGGAATCGGCGCCGACGCCACCAAGTGGTAGAGCGTTCCAGTTGCCTCTGTTCTGATTTGGGTACAACGTTCTGCTCGGCATAGTCTGGGCGCGTTACAGGCCATTCAAGAAAGCCAGTAACTTATCATCCGGTTTGTATCCTCGCGGCTTGTCACGTGGGTACTCGCGCGCCTCTTCCATGAGGCGTTGGATCTCGTCGTCGCTATAGATGTAGGGACGCGGACGAATAAATCTTGTCGGGACGAGATCGGCCGGCGGAACTTCGGTGCGTCTATCAAAAGCAGCAACTTACCGAGTAAATCCCCGCACCATCCTTAGCCGCTTTGTTCGCCCCTGCCCTGTTGATTGCACTATCCAATCGAGGGCCAGACGTGCGGTGATGTACGCGGCCTTGTTCTTCTGAAGAAACGCGAGAAACTGCGGCAGTTGCCGACCTTCGTCGTGCAACTTGAATCCAAGGCGGTGTTTCGACCGATGCCGGACTGGGTGAGCAGGGAACTGTCTGATGCGTACCGCGCAAAAGGGATCAAGGAACTCTATTCGCACCAGGCCGCCACAGCAGACCTGGTACACGGCGGCAAGAACGTGGTCGTCGTAACGCCGACTGCGTCAGGCAAAACTCTTTGCTACAACCTGCCAGTGTTGAATGCTGTCCTGGAGAATCCCGACACCCGCGCTCTCTACCTGTTTCCAACCAAAGCGCTCGCTCAAGACCAGCTTGCGGAATTGCACGACCTCGCTATTCGGCTCAAAGACCGCTTTGGAGTTTTCACCTACGACGGCGACACACCCCAGGACGCACGCAAGGCCATCCGGGAACGCGGGCATATAGTCCTGACGAACCCGGACATGTTGCACACCGGAATCCTGCCGCACCACACCAAGTGGATGCGGTTGTTCGAGAACTTGCGTTACATCGTTCTGGATGAATTGCATACCTATCGGGGCGTGTTCGGCAGTCATCTGGCGAATGTCCTGCGACGTTTGCGACGCGTCGCGCAATTCTACGGTTCGGAACCGCAATTCATCTGCTGTTCCGCCACGATCGCAAACCCGGGCGAGTTGGCGACCCAACTCATCGAGCGAGAAGTCGAGGTTGCCGAAGAGAACGGCGCGCCGTCCGGAGAGAAGCTTTTCGCTTTCTACAATCCGCCGATGGTTAACCGTAACCTCGGCATTCGGCGCAGCTATATCAACGAAACAACACGTGTAGCGAGGGAACTGCTGGCGCGCAAGCTGCAAACGATTGTTTTCGCTAACAGCCGACTGCACACGGAAGTCCTGCTCACGTACCTGCAACAGGCGAACCCTCCAAAGCCCGGCCAGGCAGAGCCGGTCCGTGGGTACCGCGGCGGTTATCTGCCAGGCGAAAGACGCGAGATCGAACGTGGTTTACGCGATGGCCGGATTCGCGGAGTGGTGACCACTAACGCACTGGAATTGGGAATTGATATTGGATCACTCGACGCTTGTGTGATGGCGGGTTACGCGGGATCGATCGCTTCGACTTGGCAGCGAGCCGGACGGGCGGGACGCCGCAGTGGCACCTCTTGCGCGGTGTTCGTTGCGTCTTCAGCTCCGCTCGATCAATTCATCGTGCAGCATCCCGACTATTTTTTCGGGAGTTCGCCCGAGCACGCGCACATCCAGCCCGATAACCTCGAAATTCTGGTGAACCACTTAAAGTGCGCGGCGTTCGAACTGCCACTCTCGCCCGATGATCGCTTTGGCAGCGTGGACTTGCCTGAGCTGTGCGAGCGGCTGGCTGAAGCCGGGTTCCTGCAACGTAGCGGGGGTAACTGGCACTGGGTCCAGGAGAGCTATCCCGCAGACACCATCAACCTTCGGTCGGTCACCTCCGACAATTTCGTCATTATCGATATCACTGGCGGAGAAAATGGAAAGCCAGAGGTAATTGGCGAGGTGGATTTCTCGTCCGCGCTCACCACCGTTCATCCCAAGGCGATCTACATTCACCAAGGCCAGCAGTTCCACGTCGAGCGGCTGGATTTCGAACATCGCAAGGCCTACGTAAAGCGCGTGGATGTGGACTACTTTACCGACGCGATCCGCTATACCCAGGTGCGGGTATTGGAAATCGCCGAGGAGCAGCGTATTCCCGGCCCGGCATCGCGAGCCCACGGCGAGGTGCTGGTGCGCTCACAGGTCGTGGGGTTCAAAAAGATCAAGTTCTTCACAAATGAAAACGTGGGCTCAGGAAAATTGGAATTGCCCGAGAACGAAATGCACACCACGGCGTTCTGGGTGACACTCCAGCACGAACTGCTTGCGGGGCTGCGTTTCACCCTTTCCGAGCGGCAGAGTGGGACCTTCGGTCTGGTCTACGCCCTGGCCTCCATGGCGACGCTGCTGCTGATGTGTGACCGCAGGGACATTGGGACAGCCGTCGGAGAGCGCCCTCCGTTCGGGGGAGCCGAAACGGAATGGCAGGAGTTCTCCCATGCCCCAGGTGTCGAGAAGGAACTATTCGAGCCGAACCTGTATCTGTACGACGCCTATCCCGGAGGGATTGGGTTCAGTGAGCCGCTCTACCACTCATGCCACGAACTTTTGATGCGCACCCGAGAACTCATCGGGGCTTGTCCATGTGATAGCGGATGCCCATCCTGTGTCGGCCCAGCTGGTGACAAGAGCGAGCGTGCCAAGGAAGTGGCTCTGTCGATTCTTGGACGACTGTGTTCCTGAGAGGCAGGGACGCTTACGAGAATAAGTAAAACCGCGGATATTTAACCCATCGTGAATCACACAACACCAGATCGCTTTGCTCGACTGAAGGCGTTGCAACGTCCGTTAGGGCTGCATTTGCCCAAACGCGAGGTTGGGCGGGCAGGGAATTGTCGTGAAGACGACCCCGTCAACCTCTCCTCGGCAGGTGCCGTTGGGTCGGAGAGGCTCACCCAGCTTCTAGGCGCTTCGGTTAAGCGGAATATTCACGGCGAACATCTGTCACTGCACTGCTGGCATGGTGGCACTGCCCCGTGTCTTCCAAATGCTGCGGCACTGCGTTTGCTTGCCCCCAATGCGCCAGACGAAGTGGCGGACCCTGAACAGTGGTTGTTTCTCGACACGGAGACAACCGGGCTCGCCGGTGGTACTGGCACCTATCCATTCTTGGTCGGCATTGCCTGGTGGGAAGGCGGCGGTCTTGAGGTTGAGCAGTTATTCATGCGCGAGTACAGCGAGGAACGCTCGCTGCTAGCGACGCTTGCGGAGCGATTAGCAGAACGACCCGTGTTGGTCACATTCAACGGCAAGTCATTCGACTGGCCACTGCTGGAAACCCGTTATCGGATGACGCGAACTATTGCTCCACCCGAACCGCGAGCCCACCTTGATTTTCTTCATCCAGCAAGGAATCTCTGGCGCCTCCGTTTGGGCTCCGTAAGGCTGTCGCAGCTCGAACGTCATGTGTTGGGATGGGAGCGCGGTGCCGATGTCCCGTCCGAGCTGATCCCAAGCATCTATCTCGATTTCGTTCGTGGTGGACGTGCCGAACCGCTGGTTCCAGTCTTCCAGCACAACCAGATGGATCTTCGCGGACTCGCAGGACTCTCGACACGTATCTTGTCACTGCTGAGTGATGAAGAGGGGACCAGTCAGGACGGATTAGAGCTATTTGGCGTTTCCCGTATCTGCGAGCGACGTGGCGAGGTAACGCGAGCGCGCAAACTGTACGAACAGTCAATTGTCTCCACGCTGCCGGAAGAAACCAATCGCGCCGCCCGGGCGGCACTCGCGCGTCTGGCAAAGCGTGACGGAGACCTCGCGCGTGCGCACGAACTTTGGGAAAGTGCAGTGTGCAATACGCGCGAGGGGTACGAGGCTTACGAGCAGCTGGCAATTTATTACGAACACGAAGCCCACGATCCGCGACGAGCTCTGGCGCTTGCACGTGAGGCGCTCGACCAGCTTCGCCGTGCAAACCAATTGGGAACGATTACGGCGGCCGCGTACCACAAGACCAAGGAAAGATTTGAATATCGCCTGTCGCGTCTCGAGCGCAAGGCCAGCCGCACGCTACTCGACACGCTCTGCACGTAACCGGGCCATCGCATTAAATGGTAGTGACAGCCACGAGACCCAGGCGCAGCGCGAGAGATATCATCACAGGAAGGTCGAGGAGTTATCCATGATGTCTTCCCCATCCTTTGGAAAGCACGCCAGTGGAGCGACAAGCGGTCCAACCTGCAGTACCCGATAACGATGGTCCTCCGCTGGCGAGAGTGCTCGATATCCGCCAGCGATTTGCGTGCGTGCTACCGGGAACGTCACTGGTTAGCGTCGATGAGGGCGCACTCGGTCCTTTAAGCCTGATCCCGGATTCTCAATTCAGCAAAACATCCTGATTCGGACGATCTAGTGAGAAGGTCGGTATCTCAATATCAAACCGCTCGCCGCTCTCGCTCTCCATCTGGTAGGCCCCGCCCATCATCCCTGACGGGGTGTCGAGGGGTGCGCCACTCGTATATTCATAGCTCTCGCCCGGCTTGAGGAGTGGTTGCTCCCCAACAACACCCGGGCCCTTGACCTCGTTCAATTCGCCACGTGCATTTGTGATCATCCAATGCCGGCTCAGCAGCTGCACCGTTTCCCGGCCCTGATTCTCGATGGTCACTCGATAGGCCCATAAATACTGCGAACTGTCCGGCGACGATTGTGCCTCCAGGTAAGTCGGCTCAACGCTTACCGCTATTCCTCTTGTGATTGCTGTGTACAGTGCCCGATCTGCCATATAGACATAGTCTAGTGCACACATGATCTTTGACGCGGCGATGTAGCGTGAATCCAGCGGTTCTCTTGATGCCGTCATGGAGCTTACGCCGCGTTCCGCGTTATTCCTGAAGCTGTGCGACGGCCGCACGCTCGGTCGGGTGGTCGAGGGACCGGAGATTGACGCCGAACTCGAGACTCTGGGCCGACAGCAAGTTGGTCTGCTGACGTTCCGCAAGTTACCGCTACTCCTAGGCTCCCGAGGAGCTTTACGGAGAGGGCATCACCAGTCGCCCTGAATGATAAACGGCGCCCAATATACAGGCCGATTCCATCGCTGATTCGCGTCCGAATAGCATCGAGCGCAAGGCCAGCCGGAGGCTGCTCGACTCACTCTGCACATAGCCGGGCCATAGCATCAAAGGCTAGTAACAGCCACGAGACTCAGGCGCGGCGCGAGAGATATCATCACAGGGCGGTCGAGCGGCCGAGGAGTGATCCATGACGTCTTCCTCATCCTTTGGAAAGCACGCGAGTGGAGGGACGAGCAATCAACCTGCAGTACCCGAGCCTTCGTTCGCCGAAAGAGCACGCACGTTGATGCACTCGGGCCGTATCGGCAGCCTCTCGACTATTTCACGGAAACAGCCGGGTTTTCCATTCGGGTCCTTGATGCCTTACGGACTGGACAGTCAGGGCCGACCCATCTTCCTTATCAGTACGATGGCGATGCATACCCAGAATCTGCAGGCCGATCCGCGCGCCAGTCTCTTTGTGACGGAGCCTGACGCGAGCGGAGATCCACTCGGCTCATCCAGAGTCACACTGATAGGAAGTGCCAGCAAAGTGCCAGAGCCTGAGTTGGCTGATGTGCGTGCTGCCTATTTGACTGGGTACCCGGACAGCAAGTATTGGGTTGATTTCGAGGACTTCTTCTTTTATCGGCTGGATGTGATCGATGTTTATTATGTCGGCGGCTTCGGGGTAATGGGATGGGTACCGGCTTCGGACTACTCCCAGGCACAGCCTGATCCCCTAGCCGAACACAAGAACGACATCATGCAGCACATGAACGCCGACCATAAGGATGCGCTCATCCTACTCGCCGAACGGTTCGCCAACATCGAGGCACAGCAGGCAGAGATGACCGCGGTCGATCGCCTAGGCTTTCATCTGCGCCTGAAGACCCAGGATGGCATGAAGGGAACTAGAATCCCTTTCCCCCGGGAAGTGAAGAATCCGTCAGAAACCAGAGAAGTGTTCGTCGAGATGGTGAAGCAAGCTCGCCAAGGATAAGCCGCTCTGCTACCCGAAGAGGGCACTCTGTGCCGGCGGTGAACTTTGCCACGGGGTGACGCAATCCGGGTCGTCGTTCGCGACTGTGTTGATCCTTGTGCTGACTGGAAAGCTCTTCATTCGCGTTGCGTCAAACGGTACCAAAATCTCGGCAAGGGCCTGCGCATTCTTGAATCCCGGATCGAGCCACCGATCATAGTGTTCCTGACGGAGAATTACCGGCATTCGATCATGTACGTCGGTCAGCAGCGCGTTTGGTGTGGTCGTCAGTATCGTGCAAGACTCAACCAAGTCACCTCCCGGGTCTTTCCATCGGTCCCAAAGGCCGGCAAAGGCAAACAGGGAATCATCCTGCATTCCGAAGTGAAAGGGCTGCTTCTCTTTTCCTCTTCGCGACCATTCGAAAAAGCCGTCGGCAGGCAAGAGGCACCGGCGGCTTACGAAGGCATCTCGAAAGGCGGGCTTACTCGCCACTGTCTTCGCTCGGGCATTGATCGTCTTGAATCCGACACTGGCGTCCGCTGCCCAGGACGGAATCAGGCCCCAGCGAGCCAGCGAGAAGTGCCGTTCTGGCTTGGATGGATCTTGACGAATGATTCCGACAGGCTGCGACGGGGCGATGTTGTAGCGAGGTTCCCAATCGACCTCGTTTTCGGTCTCGAAGTATTCCTCGATCAATTGCTTGCGTCGCGACAGACGGTAGCGTCCACACATTGGCCATTCCTCAGATCAAGTCATAATGTAATGGAACCGTCGAATCGGCGCGAAATCACTCAGGCCTCCCAGGACCCGAATCGTATTCTTGGCCTAAATCTTGCGCAAAATAATCCATATCGACATGGACGGTGCGCCGTGACAGCGGGGGAGGTGGAAGTGACGTAGCTATCACCTCTCATGCTTGCTGATTCTCAACCGGCGGCTGCAATGCCGCCTTGTCTGTATAGAGCAACAGATGAAAGGGGGCCGAAAAGTTCGACCGGACATCGCCGGTTGGATGTCATGAGCAGATCGGCCTGAACTGTACCGGATGCGGGCCATTAACCGCAGGTCGGGCTACCGCAGTGTCTATGACGAGACAACGAAGAGGGCGACGGAAGCCTCTGAATTTATCGATAACGCCTTCTCTATTGTGATGGCATTGGAGGCAAAGCGATCCGAGGTGGCAGGGTACGTCCATCCCTGCTGTTGGGCGCGGCTATCGCGTCCGAGACGGGAACAGCTCTCGCGGCCCGTCTCCAGCATCGCCAGGGGTAGAGCTCTCCGTCTAACGGCACGAAGGTTGGAAATCAGAACACGGGAACTCGGATCGTCTGCCCAGCACGGAGCTGGGCTAGCCGCGATGGTCGGAGATGGGCGACACCGAGGGCGGAGCTTCCGTAGTAGTCGGAGCGCGGGAAAGCCGCGCACAAGGCGAAGGGGAGCAGGAAGAAGAAGGTAGGTTTGCACTACGGAGGAGCGATCTGTGGACACGGATCACCAGGCTGAAGAAGCCTGGGTACTCGGCGTTCAGCGCAAGCTCTATCAACAAAGCAAGGCGAATCCTGACGAAGTATGGCGGGACTTGTGGGGTTGGCTCACCGACCTGCGCATGATCCGCCACTCTTGGCGACGTGTGGCTTCAAACAAGGGCAAACGTTCTGCCGGGATCGACGGGATTACCGTGAAGCACATCCAGCAAAGGGTTGGTGAAGAATGTTTCCTCGAAGGCCTGCGGACGGAATTGCGCTCGGGCGCATACCGGCCTAGTCCATCGCGGCGCAAACTCATCCCCAAAGCTGGCAAACCAGGGCAGTTCCGACCCTTGGGCATACCCACGGTCAAGGATCGCGTCGTTCAGGGCGCGATCAAAGCACTCTTGGAGCCTATCTTCGAGGCGCAGTTTTGGTCTGTCTCCTACGGGTTTCGTCCTGGACGGAGTACACACGGCGCCTTGGAGCATATCCGGATGTCCATCCAGCCTCGCAAGCCGGGACAGGATGGACGCTGGCACCAATTGCCGTATTCCTGGGTAATAGAAGGCGACATTAAGGGCTGCTTCGACAACATCAATCATCATCTTTTGATGGATCGGCTGCGCAAGCGCGTTGCCGATCGGCGGATGATGGAGTTGATCGGGGAGTTTCTTAAGGCCGGAGTCATGGCGGAAGACCAGTTCTTGCGCACGGACAACGGCACTCCTCAAGGTGGGATCATCTCGCCGTTGCTCGCCAACATTGCGCTCAGCGCAGTCGAGGAACGCTACGAGCGATGGGTGTACCACCGAACTAAAATCCAGGAGCGACGCCAGTGTGATGGCGAGCAGGCCGCAAGAAGTGCCCGCGGTCGGGATCACAGAACAGGTCGTTGTGTGTTCTTCCCGATACGCTATGCAGACGATTTCGTGGTTCTGGTTTCTGGCACGCAGGAGGATGCCATTGCGGAGAAGTCCGCGCTGGCGGAACACTTGCGTCTGACTACTGGACTCGAATTGTCACCGGAGAAGACAAAGATCACGGCTGTGACGGACGGATTCGAGTTTCTCGGATTCCATGTCGTCATGCGATGGGACAAACGCTACGGATATTTTCCGCGCGTTGAGATTCCCAAAGCAAAAGTCGCTGACTTACGTTACAGGATCAAGCAGCTCACGAGGAGGGACACCACCTGGTGCGGGCTTGGTCAGAAGCTTCGAGAGATAAACCCCATCCTGCGCGGCTGGGCGGCTTACTATCGCTACTGCGCCAGAGCGGGCCGAATCTATACGGCCCTCGACTGGTACGTTACCAGTAGTTTCTGGCGTTGGCTGCGGAAGAAGCGGCGCAAGGCGCGGGTGTGCGACATCCTGCGCAATTTTAGACGCAGCAGTCGTCGCCCGACACGGCGGCTCTGGTGTGATGGCCCCATTGAGCAGTACGTGCTCGCATGGACACCCATACACCGGTTCCGTCTTGGCTGGATGGGAACGCCTAACTTTGCAATGTCTTCTGGAGAGCCGGATGCGTAACGAAAGGCGCACGTCCGGTTCGGCGAGAGGCGGTGAGAAACCGACTGCCGAAAGGCAGTACGGCGCTCATCGCCTACTCAACCGTTCTACGCGTCGGTTGAGCAGCGCGATAATCCCCAACTGCGCGGCAAGCCCGTTGTCGTTGCCTGGTTGGGCAACCGTTCTGTTGTTTGCGCTGCGTCGTACGAAGCAAGGAGCTTCGGCGTGCATTCCGCTATGCCAGCAAAACGTGCAGAACGCTTGTGTCCCGACGCCGTATTCGTACCTCCGGATTTCACCCGCTATCGCGCCGTATCGCGCAGCGTGCGGGGGATCTTCCAGCGTCATACTGACCTGATAGAACCACTGTCTCTGGACGAAGCCTATCTCGATGTCACCGAAAACAAGACTGGTCTGGCGACCGCCACATTGGTGGCCCGGATGATCCGTAAACAGATCCGCGAGGAGTTAAATCTGACCGCGTCTGCCGGAGTGGCACCCAACAAGTTCTTGGCCAAGCTCGCCTCGGACTGGCGCAAGCCAGACGGGCTGTTTGTTATCAGGCCGGAAGAAATAGACACGTTTCTGCTGCCACTGCCTGCGGGTCGGCTGCCTGGTGTCGGCAGAGTTACGGAAGAGAAGCTGGCAAAGCTGAACGCACAAACCGTGAAGGATCTTCGCGCTCTCGACCTGGCCGTACTCGAACAATACTTCGGGCGCTATGGCCAGCGGCTGCATGAGTTGTCACTCGGTGTCGACACAAACCCGTTTGTCTCCGACAGGCCGACACAATCGATATCCGTCGAGGATACTTTTGAGCATGATGTGTTGCTGCCCGAAACTGAGGCGATGATTCGAGGCCTTGCAGAAAAGCTCTGGTCTGCTTCGCGCAAAGAACCTCGGGCGGCACGCACGGTTGTCTTGAAGCTGAAAACCAGCGAATTCAAGATTCTCACTCGCAGCCATACGCCGGGTTCGCCACCAGCGTCGTGCGATGAATTAACGGACATTGCCTTGAAGCTGCGAGAACGGGTTGATCTCGGTCCGCGGCAACGCTATCGCCTCGTCGGTGTTGGCTTGTGCAACTTCCAAGAACCCGAGCCCACTGTTCCGCAGCCCGTCCTGTTCGAGTAGCAGCAATATGGAAACGATTTCGATGCCCGGAGCCGAGATCTATTACGAAAAGCGTTTCCTTCCACCCGAGGAAGCGACGGACTTGTTCAATATTCTGCTGACGAAGTGCGCCTGGCAGCGGCACAGAACTTCTTTCAAATATCCAGTGCCGCGGGATGAAGCCTACTATGGCGATCCGGGCACCAGTTACACCTATTCCCGGCGCGAGTACCAGCCACTCGCTTGGATTCCGGAATTGCTATCCCTGAGGAGTCGCGTCGAAGAGGCCACGCCGGCAGCCGCATATTCCAATCTGAGTTTGCCAAGAATCGGCTACAACGCCGTACTCATAAACCTATACAAAAATGGAAATGACAGCGTGGGCCTGCATGCCGATGCAGAACCGGAAATGGGGCCTGTGATCGCTTCAGCCAGCCTAGGTGCAGAACGTTTATTTCGTCTGAAAGGGGAGGATGGCACGGTTGTCTTCTCGGAACGGTTGCCCCACGGAAGCCTGCTCATCATGGCGGGAATGACCCAGAAGAACTTCAAGCACGAGGTACCAAAAGAGCCTGCCATGGCGCTGCCGCGGATTAACCTGACCTTTCGGCACATCACGCACCAGGAAGTGCCTCCAGCCTCGGTTGACCGGTAATCAGCGCTTGCCGCTGTTCCGGTATCGGCGCTCTGCGGCCTTGATGACTGCCGAGACTTCTACAGAGAAAGCTCTGGCCAAATCGGCGAGCATTCGTAAGGTTGGGCTCTTGCTGCCGCGCTCCAGTTGGCCGATGTAGCGCTCGGTGTATCCCAGATCGTGCGCCAATTTTGCCTGGCTCCATCCCCGATCGACCCGCAGTCGGGTAATTTCTGCCCCCACGGCCTCACCTAAGGTGCGGGACTCTCGGTGTTTATCAGCACCAACCTTTTTTGGCACACCCCATAGTTGTCGTTTGACGCTGAATGATTGAGGAACTATAGTTCGTCATTGTCTTGACATGAGGGTTTTAGATCGATAAAGCCCGTGTAAGATCCTGTCGATTAGGCGGGTTATCGCGACGCTTCCGGCGAGGCGTAGTACAGATGAGTAGTTGCTTCCAGAATCGGCAAATCGACTAAAATAGGGCGGCATCCGACGGCCCCCGAAACGACAATCGAGGACACGCACGCCTAGCGTCCCCCTCCGAGATCGTCTGGCTTGAAGAAATCCAACTCCCAATCCGCGCGCGACTCCACCACCCGACTTCAGCGGGCCGCGCGGGAGCGAGCGGACGAACAGGCACGGCGCATACCCTGGCAGCGGCTTCAGCAGGCGCGCAATCAATACATCGAGTGGCAAGAATTCAACCTCTGGGCGCGCTCAATCCTCGAAATAGAGAAGGGCATTCCGGACTCATTAACTGAGATCCTACGCAGCCGATGTCCAGGCTTCCTCGAGAACACGAAAGCACTCTCTCCGAAAGCGATCAAGACCCGTTCTCTTGTCATTCGACTGGAAGACTGGATTGACGATCATGTCTTCGGCTTCGCCAAACAGGAAGGCTGGTTCGCCGCAATTACGTATTACGCGGTGCGCGACCCTCGCTATCAGCGAGCGGAAGTGTGCTGGTCGGAGTGCGTTGAAAAGTGGAAGAAAGCCAAACCAACCCACTACCCGTCATTTGACGAGTGGAAAGCGATGGCTGCGCAGTGCGACGAGACTGCTCGTCTTATTGCTGAAGAACGCAAAGTCCGAGCCTCGGCGCGGCTGGTGAATCCTGAGCGCCTCTCCGAGGCTGTCACACGTTACATGGATTGCGAGGCTCTGGCCTGCTGGGCACGGCATGCTTTGGAGAGAGAATCAGAACTGCCCACTGAAGTTGTCCTAGAGTTGGAGCGTGGTTGCCCAGGATACTTAGAGATAGAACTTCAAACTCGTGCCCAGAAATCAAAAGGGGAAACTCAAGTTTGCGAGCGTCTGATGCTCTGGATTGCCGATCGCTTTTTCCAGGACGCCAAAGCGGAAGGGTGGTTTGACGCTGTTCTCAATCAGGTGCGGAGCCATCCGCGGGCCATTCGGACCATGGAATTCTCCGACTACTGCGGCGAGACGTGGGGGTCGAAACTGCCGGATCCCTACCCATCGTTTGAGGAATGGCGCCGCAATGCCGATTCGTACGTCGACCAAGCCGTGAATTGAAAGCCTCGCCTATCCCTCCATCGAATTCGACGATTGGTCCATCGAGGCCGCTGTTGCGTGTTGAGCAGCCGGTCCCGTCATCGATTGGCAGCTTTTGATATGCCGGAAGTATGGGTTGCCGGCTATCTTCCTTCCACACTTGCAGGCTCTGACTACCAAGGCATGCTTCAGGGCACGAGGAACGCTGGAGGCCTCGGCGGCCGATGGTGAAACGCCGTACTCCTTGATCAGCCACTTTGCGGTGGCCGGGTCGATCAGGGCGATGCTGATCTCGTCGCTGTGCTTCTTGCAGAACTCCTCAAAAGCCCTGTCGGTAACAAACGTGTCGGCAAGCTTCAATTCGCCAGCGGCAATCAGATGCTGAACCTTCGCGATATCTATAGCCAACAGATCCGCGGCCTTCTCCCACGAGAATCCATCATCCTCCCGCAGCGCGGTCGTGACGGTTCGGCGAATCGAAGCATCCCAGGTCGCGCCATTCTTATCGCAGTACGTTGCCAGCGAAGCTGCCGTTATGTGCGCATCCCGCACTCTGAGCACGCCCTTTCCGATGAGGTGGCGAAGCCGCGATGGACCTACGCGCAACAACTTCTGCAAGGCCCTGAGCGACCAACCGTCGGTGACCTTGGCACTCATTCCCAGTGCTCCCATGCGGAAGCGGACCGCACGGACAGAGCGCCCCAGGCGCTGTGCGATCTTCGGTACCGGTTCGTATCCAGCCAGGTTTAGCAGCCGGTCGTCATCCGCCGGGGTCCATGGCTTGGATGTCAGCCGCGAGGTCGTCGTATTGGGGCCGGGCTTTTGTGTCTCGGCAGGTCGGCTCTCCTCGGTAGCCGGTCCGATGGTTTTTCGTAACTCGCGGATGCGCCGCCAGCAATCGCCGCGCGTCCACTCCGGAACCAGTTCCAAGACTCGGTTGATGGCAGCGTGTTTCTTGGCCGGGCCGAGTTTAATCCCAGCGGTGAGTAATTGATCGATGGCTGCTAATCGCTTAGTGGCCACATGCCCGGATGGATGCAAAGTCTGGCGCATGGCAGGATCCCGTACAATCGCGCGGCCTGAGTTGCGGGCCTCGAACACCCTTCGCGTACTGGGATCCACCCAAACTCAACCCGCAGCGATTTTGCTCGCTGTTTTCCCTGGGCGCTTACTTAGTTGAGCTCTGCAACGTCGAACTTTGCCAGAGCAGATTAGCTTGTGGCCAGCCTACCCGACGAAGGACACACCGTATGAAGGAACCTCTGCTACTAAGAGGCCGCCCGCAGAGGAAATTCCCGGGCGCACCGCAGAGATTGTGAACGAAAGATGCAAGTCTCTCAATTTAGGATTCACAAAAACGATGAAATATCGCGATCGATCCGCAACCGCATCACCGATGAGTGTCGTATCGATCCCAATTGTTCCCTTTGATCTCGCCTATTCCCATTTTGGGGAGATATCGAGCTGCCACGACACCGCAATCCCTAACGGAGTTGGCGCTCCAGCTGTATTCGACGACTAATGACAGGCGGTCTACATTGTCGCCCGTAATATGGCGATCGCGTCGGCAATCTGTAGCGAGCGCGTGGCGAAGGTGCACGTGCAGGACCGATCCGCGACGTGTGTCCTGGCTAATCAAACCAAGCTTCTCTTGTCCCTTGCTCTTGCGAAGGCAGTTGCGGTGGGCGACGACATCACGTTTCCCATTCCAGAGGCTGATACGGTCGGGCCGGAAATACTCGTCGCTAAGAAGGTCGTGGCCGGTCGGATACGCTACCTATACCAGGCGCCCATCGGATACGTCGGTCAACCTAAGCAAGACAACCGGGGCCAGCACTTCGTTTCCGCCGAGGTTCAGCAGGGAAATCTTGGCATCGCATCGATCTTCCTGCCTTGCGAAGCTCTCAGGGAGTACTTCTACCGGCTGTCGGGCTCAGTCAACCCAGCCGCGCACCCGACTCTCTACGAGGTACTGCATATTCCTGCCACCGCAACTCCCTCCGAGCTTCGCGTGGCGTTCAAGCTACGAGATCTGGAGCTCAAGTCGGCAGGCGCGTCGCACGCGGAACGAGTGGCGCTGGAGCGAGCATTCAACATCGTTGGTCAACCTGAACTGCGTGCGTGCTACGACGGTCTGCTGGCCGATGCGGCAGCGCCAGCCATATTTCCATATGGTGGCTTCGGAGCGCTTCTTGTAGGCGGAGAGCCTTCCCGCGATGGCAAGACGTTCTTTACCCGCTGCATCATCGGTTTTTCTCCGGAATTAAAGCGCCGGCGATTCCACATGCACCTACGGAGATGTGATTTCTACGATGACCTTGCATTGTGCCGTGATACGCGTCGCAGGCTTGAGTTCTGGCTCGATCCCGTTGCACTCCAAGCTCATTGGGACTCCGCATGGAACCGATGGAAGCACTTGCTGGGAACCAAGATCGAGGTTGAGGGCACATTCGTCCAATCTGGCAAATACCGGAAGCGCAACGGCGAGTGGGATCTCGTGACCTGGGAAACCGCGTTGCCCAGCCGTCTGAAGGTAAAAGTGCCGTCGGACCTCGCGCAGCAACTGGAGGCAGCGCGGGCGACTCACCATCGCTTTGGCCAGTACTCACGGGGACTGGATCAGGTTCGGCTGCTCCTGGAGCATCGGGCGGTCGAGCGCACGAAACTGCAACGAATCTGCGCAGAGCTGCGAGTTCCCAATGACTTCGATGTGATACAGATAAGCTGGCGACCCGATTACGACCCCTTCTTCTATCGCCAACTCTCCGGCAGGGCACGCCGGACCTACTTGTTTCGGCAGGAATACATCTTCGACGTGGAGAGAGCAGTCGTCGTGGAAACCCCGCAACTTGGCCATGCCACCTACATATTCGCGAAACCCCGGAGCATGGATCGTTTTCTCTCCCTGTATACATCGATCACGAAAGACCACATTCGGCGGAACCGAGACAATGCAGCCGAGAGGCTCGGATTTCTCGCTCGCGTGATTCACGGCTCCAACCCACGTGCGTGGCTTAAGGAAATCCGACAACGCTTAGGTGAGGGAACTGAGGTGGCCGCGGGCATGACAGACTGAAGCTCGAGGTTACGAGCATGCACTTTCGTGGCATTCGGCTCGGCGGATTTCGGGTTTTGCTTTACTGCTTTCTCCAGTCACAGCGTGATTGGTGAAATTAATCGGTTGACCATTTTGGTCCCATGCGGCGATCGTCGGTTTCGTCTGGAGAGGCGGCTCCGGGCAGAGCGAACCGTTCTCGCAAGAAATTCCAACCAACTCCGCCAAGTCACAAGCAAGTTCACAAGAACGTGCGCGGTTCCGCGAAAGCTCTGGTCTGACCATCCCGTTTGACTGCTCGGTAGTTTGAAGCTAACAAGAGCGCTGGAGACGACGTTTCTCGCGCTGAGTACAAATGAAGCGTCTGCGTCTAGGCGAACATGAATCGGCCTACGAGGACGCGAGATTTCAATGAGGAGGTGATAATTCGATGCTGGAAAACGCGAGTCAAAGAAATGTAGTAACACGTAGGGATGGCAATGGGCCCCAGCTGGTCGAGACCCGGGTGGATTTTGAACCTCTGCTGGACACGGATGAAGCCGCCATTCTCCTGAGGATGCATCCGCGCACGCTGCGGACTAAGGCACGGAAAGGCCTGATCCCCGCGCTGCAAGTTGGAGGGCGCTGGCGGTTTCGTGCCTCCACACTGAATCACTGGCTTGAAAAAATGGTGAGCTGAATGTTTGTCCGAGTGAAACAAAGCTCCTCGACCATTTGTCCGAACCCGATTATTCTGGCGGTGTCCGCCGACACCGTTTGAACAAAGGAGGAGCTTTGTTTAAACGGACACGTTACCAACATGGAAGTTTAGAGCGGGAAAAGCGGAAGAAGGGTCCGGAAGTATGGGTCTACCGGTGGTGGGAAGAAGACATCGACGGAAAGCTCGTACACCGCAAGCTGCGTATTGGGGATGTCGAAACATACCCAACCGAGTCTGCGGCGCATGCGGCAGCGGACGCTCTTCGCTTGACCATCAACAACCGTTGCAATCACAGGAGCTTGCAACGGACCACCGTCAACACGGTGTGGGAGCACTATCGCCGCGAGGAACTGCCCGTCAAAGCACTTTCCACCCAAGACTCGTACATCATGTACGCGAAGAATTGGATCGTGCCGCGCTGGGGCAAAGTGCAATTGCAGCAAGTCAAAACGGTCGAGGTCGAGCGCTGGCTACGGGCGACCGAAGTCGCGGATGGGACCAAAGCCAAAATCAAGAACGTCATGTCGGCTCTGTTCTCGCACGCGGTTCGTTGGGAATTCTGCAGCCACAACCCGATCTCGTCGGGCATACCGGTCGGGAGCGGTGGCAAACGGGGTCCGAGCACTGGAGTACGGGTCAGTGCCAAGCGTCGGAAGGCACCGCTGAAGCTGACGGCAGAACAGGTGGCGCTGGTATTGACCGAGCTCGAATTCCGCGATCAGCTCCTCGTGTTTCTGGATGCGGGTCTGGGAACACGTCGAGGGGAACTGGGCGCACTCCGCTGGATGGACTGCGATTTCATCAACCAGGTCTTCGATATCCAACATTCCTACTATTGGCGTCGAGGAGGTCATCTGATCGATACCAAGTCGGAAGCGTCGGCGCAGCCGTTGCCGATGCATCCGGCGCTCAAAGATGGCCTGCTGGAATGGAGAACGTTAAGCCTGTACGCCCGGCCGGGAGATTACGTCTTCGCCTCGGAGAGGCTGAAGGGCCGCAAGCCGCTGGACTTAGCGTCGGTGCTCAAGAAGAAGATCCAGCCGGCGTTCGAGAGGATCGGGATCCACGGCGTGGGCTGGCATACTTTCCGGCACACGGTGGGAACGATGCTGGCGGAGATGGGACAACACCAACTCACCATCCGGGACTACCTGCGGCACAGCAACCTGCATGTCACCAACAAGTACTTGCAGGCGACCTCCAGGGCCAAGCGCCTGGCGCAGGACAAGCTGGTCGATGCCATCCTGCCCACAGGCTTGTTGCCCGCGCCAAAATTGATCCAATGAAGGTGGGTGGGGAGCCAACGCGCGGTGGGGAAATCGCGTTTTGCTGTTATCGTCCCCTAATATCCCCTGATCGGGAAGGAGGTAAGTCTGTAAGCCATTCAAAAGAATGGCGGGGTCGACGGGACTCGAACCCGCGGCCTCTGCCGTGACAGGGCAGCGTTCTAACCAACTGAACTACGACCCCGCTTGCGCGGTCGGCGACGTACATCGCCTGTGCCCGGCTTTCCGGGCTCATCACCATAATAAATGTTCGGTGACGGATCTGGTGGGCAGTGCAGGACTCGAACCTGCGACCTCCTGCTTGTAAGGCAGGCGCTCTAACCAACTGAGCTAACCGCCCGCTGCACACGCCTCTTTGAGGCGTTGCCGAGCGGATACATCTTTTCTACTTTACCGGACTGTTACCCCAAGGTCAATCGTCCCACTCCGCTCGCCCGTTAAAACGTAGCCCACGCCATCCCGTCCGGCCCCTTGCCGGTCGCAATCTCCCCCGCCACTTCCAGTTTCTTCAGATCGACGATGACCACCTTGTCATCCGCTGCTGCCGCCACGTACGCCACCGTTCCATCCGGAGCCATAAGGACTCCTTCCGCGTTCTTCCCCACGTGTACGCGCTTCACCACCTTATGGCTCGCCACATCCAAAACCACCACATCACCAGAACCAATATCGGAAACCAGCACCAGCCTTCCATCCGGCGTGAATTTCAGCCGGTTCGAGTGCTGCGTCCCTACGGCGATCGTCTGCGTCACTTTCTTCGTCGCCAGATCGACAATCGACACGCTCCCGTCGCCCGAGTTCGCCGCCCAGAATTCCTTCTCGTCCGGCGACAGTGATCCGCCCTCCGGCCCTTTGCCCACCGCCACCACTGTTACGCTCCATCCTGTCGGTTCGCCACCCTTCTCAAATACGCTGATCGTGTTCGACTCGATATTGCTGGTCACGATCTTGCTCACATCTTTCGTCACGAAGATCATGTGCGTGCGGCCTTGGCCCGTACCCATCAGCCAGTCCAGCTTCTTCGTTTGCGGATTCCATCGCGCAATCGCCCGGTCTAACTCCGCCGTGAACCATACCTCGCCTTCCGCATATTCAATCCCGTGCGGCCGGCGCAACGGAGCGACATCCACCGTTTGCGTTTCCTTCCTGTTCACCACGTCGATTACCGAAATCGTGTGCCCTGGCTTCGCGTCCGGACCGAATCCGCCGTAGTTCGCGACGTAAGCCCATCGCCCGTCTTCCGACACCGCAACCTCGTGCGGCGCTTCTCCCGTCGCAATCGTCGCCAGCACCTTCCGCTGCGCGGGATCCACGATCGCTAGTTGGTTCGCATCCTTGTTCAACACAATCAGGTGCAGGGAAGGTTTTTGCGCCATCGCATGCGACAATAGCAGCAATATCGGCGCCACCCCAACAGCGATCCAGCAACCTATTCCTCGCGTCCTCGCTCGCCACTCGAATTGATCGCCCACCCACGAATTCTTCACGTCATTACAATTCTTCACAATTGCTCTCCGCCCGATGTTGCATTTCGGTCACTCGCACTTCATCCCGGGAATCCCCCGCATTGTACCGCTGCCGTGGAACTTAGCTCGCCCGCTCCTCGCGACTTATTGCCACCATAGAATTTTTTCATGCGTGTTTTCACACATATCTCTTATTCAGCCGAAACTTCCCGCTCATCGCCTTCGTCTAATCGATTAAGCCTCGCTTACCTGCGCAGGTAAAGCGAAAACATTAATGCGACTTGGGAATTGCAAATCGCGAATATTGGCAGCCGCAATCCCGTCGCCTGTTTCCACCAGAAGGAGTGCAATATCAATATGAAGAAAGCTCTCGGCTCACTGATTCTTGTAACCGTTTTCTCCCTCGCCGCGTTTGCCGCCGACGCAGGCAAGGCTACCGTTCAGCTTCCCAGCACTGTGAAGGTCGGTGCAACCGAACTTCCCGCTGGCAATTACCAGGTCACTTGGACCGGCACCGGCGACAACGCGCAGGTCACGCTCAAACAGGGCAAGCGCGAATTCACCACCACTGCGCAAATCGTGGACCAAAAGCGCTCGCAGGATGCCGTCGTCACCAAGTCTGAGAGTGGCGCAAAGGTCCTTACTCAGATCCAACTTCGCGACAAGACGCTCGTGTTCAATGGTGCCCCCGCTACCCTTGCGGGGCAGTAATGTCTGCTAAACTCGCAGCCTGGGCGGCCGTCCGGGCTGCGAATGTTTTTAAGCGAAAGTGAGATCCCTCTTTTGAATCGCTTTCTCGCGGTTTGCACCGCGCTCGCGCTGTTTGCTCTCTCCTGTGCTGCTCAGGTGCAGACCTGGAAGATCGATCCCAACCACACTGCGGCGCAGTTCTCTGTTCGTCACATGGGGATCTCCACCGTCCGCGGCGCTTTCACCAAGGTGAGCGGCAGCGCCGATTACGACCCATCCGACATCACCAAGACCTCCATCGAAGCGACTATCGACGCTTCTTCCGTCGACACCCGCGTCGAGATGCGCGACAACGATCTCCGCAGCCCCAACTACTTCGACGTCGCCAAGTACCCGACGATCACCTTCAAGTCGAAGTCAGTTAAGTCCGCCGGAGAAGGGAAGCTCAAGCTCGTCGGCGACCTCACAATGCACGGTGTCACCAAAGAAGTCGCGCTCGATGTTGAAGGCCCCAGCCAGCCGATGACGGATCCGCGCGGCAACATGCACATCGGCGCATCTGCGACCACCAAAGTCAGACGGTCCAACTTCGGCGTCGGCAGTTCGAACCCCATGGTTGGCGACGAAATAACCATCACCATCGACACCGAGCTCGTTCGTCCCGCCGACAAGAAGTAGCGGGATCATCGATTGGGAAGGGGCGCGGCTTCCGCCTTGCCGTATCCACCTGTTGTTCTGATTTCCCTGCGCGGACTTTGGTCCCCGCGTACGCCCCGCATAATCACTCCTCGAGTACCCAGCGGCCCGATCTTCCACTTGCTACACTGGCGTCGTGCGCAGGCTCATCGTCAACGCCGACGATTTCGGTATGACGCGCGGCATCAACCGCGCCATCGTCGAAGCCTCCAGCCACGGTATTGTCACCTCCACCACGCTCATGGTCACCGCGCGCGCCTTCGACGACGCCGTAACCCTCGCTCCGACCGTCTCCTCACGCGTCAGCGTCGGCTGCCATGTCATCTTTCTCGACGGAACGCCCGTCCTTCCGCCCGACCGCATTCCCAGCCTTCTTCAGCCTTCGCCTAATGGGGCTGCACGCGAGTTTCGCATCAAGCTTCCCGACTTCGCTCGCGCCGCGCTCACCGGCAAATTAAATCCCATGGAAATCGAAGCCGAAGCCGCCGCGCAAATCGACCGCCTGCAGCGGGCCGGCATCTCGCCTTCGCACATCGATTGCCACAAGCACGCGCACATGTTTCCTCCGGTCTTGTGCCCGCTATTGCGCGCCGCCGAATCCCGCGGAGTCCCCGCCATCCGCAATCCTTTCGGCCGCCTCGTTCCGCTGCCCTTTACGCGCATCCTTCGCAATCCCAAGCATTGGCGTCGCGTCGCCGAGCTCGGCGTCCTCCGCGCCTACTCCACCAGATTCAAAACGCAAGCCGCCGCTCACGGTCTCCGCACTCCCGATGGCTGCGTCGGCGTCGTGCACACCGGTACCCTCGATATCGAGTCCTTTCTGGTCATCATTGACACTCTCCCGGATGGCACCTGGGAATTCGTCTGCCACCCCGGCTACAACGACGCAGAACTCGATCAGGTGCGAACTCGTCTCCGCCAGTCACGCGCCACTGAGCTCTCTCTCCTCACTTGGCCCGACGCTCGTTCCGCGCTTGACCGCCGCGGCATCCAGCTCATCACCTTCCGCGACCTTTAGCGCCGCCCCTTCTCCCGGACGCTCACGCTACAATCAAGGGTCGCTTCGCCGGCGCCTCACCCGCCGAACATCGCCGCCGCGAAGTCACTGTCACTCAAATGCGACCAGCGCACGTCAAAATCCTCTCCGAGGCCTGCATTTAGAATGTCCACGCAACCCGCAGTCTCACTTCCCACTCGTTCCGATCAGATCTACGCCCAGGCCCCTTGCCGCGCCGACCTCGCCGGCTCCACCATCGACCTCTGGCCGCTCTATCTCTTCCATCCCGGCTCCGTCACCGTCAACATGGCGGTGGACATCCAGACCACTTGCAAAATTACGCCACAAAAAGTCCGCGCTATCCATCTCAAGTCGCTCGACACCGGACGCGAAGACCGCTTCGCCAGTCTCGACGCCCTCATGTCGGCCAAGAACTACCGCCACGGACTCGCCGCCCATATCGTGCGCTTCTTCCAGCCTGCACAAGGATTCCTGCTCGAGTCGCATTCCGAATCGCCAGCCGGCGCCGGCATCTCCGGCTCCTCCGCCATGATGATCTGCACCACCGCCGCTCTCGCCCGTTTCACCGGACGCAAAATCTCCGTCGAGCAGATACGCGTCATCGCGCAGAACATCGAAGCCCAGCTCATCCGCGTTCCTACCGGCTGCCAGGACTACTACCCCGCCTTGCACGGCGGTGCCAGCGCCATCCACCTCGACGTCGACGGCATTCATCACGAGCGCATCGCCATCTCCGCCGTCCAGCTCGAAACGCGCTTCGTCCTCTTCTACACCGGAGCGCCGCGCCAGTCCGGAATCAATAACTGGGAAGTCTTCAAGCAGCACATCAACGGCGACCGCCACGTCATCCGGAACTTCTCCGAAATCTCCCGCATCGCACAGGAAATGCACCTCGCGCTTCGGTCCGAAGAATGGACCGACGTGGCTCGTCTCCTCAACGAAGAGTGGAAGCTCCGCCGCACCAACGCTCCCGGCATCACCACGCCGCTTATCGACAAGCTGATCGACGCCGCGAAAAAACACGGCGCCCGCGCCGCCAAGGTCTGCGGTGCGGGCGGCGGCGGCTGCGTCATCGTTCTCATCGAAGAGGGAACTCGCGACCGCGTCCACGCCGCCATCCGCGCCAACGGAGGCCACCCCCTTGATTTCCGCATCTCCCGCCACGGCCTGCGCTTCCACACTGCAGGCCCGAAGCCGTAGGCAGGAACATGACCTTCAGCGACGGTGAAGGGCGTCTTTATCCTGCATGGTCATTCCTGCTCGCTGCCCTCCTATCGGTCCTCGCCTTCTTTGCCTGCGCCTACTTCGCCGGCGCCGTCACCGGCACGCATCCCCTCCGTTTTGAGGTCGTCTTCCGCTCCTGTCTCGCTGCCGTGCTCCTCGCGGCGTACAGTTGGTTGCTGACCATAGCCAACTTCGTCGACTCCCACCGCCTCGCCGCTCAAGGCTTTCCCATCGCCCCCGGATGGTTTCGCCACCTCGCCGCCGGCCTCGCCTTCAGCTTCGTCCTGGTTGCCGTCGGTGTGCTCGCGATTGCCCTGATCGGCAAGCTTTCCTTTCGCTTCACCTTCGGCGTTCACACTCTCTCTCGTGTGCTGTTTGTCCTCATGGCTCTCCTTGCCGGCTCGCTCGCCGAGGAACTCATGTTTCGCGGCTACCCCTTCCAGCGCCTCGTCGAGGCCGTCGGCTCCGGCGGAGCCATCGTCGTCTTCTCCGCCCTCTTTGCCCTCGCGCATCTACTCAATCCCGGAGCCACTCTCTGGGGGCTTATCAATACCGTCGTCATCGGCGTCATGCTCTCCGTTGCCTATCTCAGGACCCGCGCCCTCTGGTTCGGCCTGGGGTTCCACTTCGGATGGAACTTCACCCTCGGCGTCATCTTCGGACTCCCCGTCAGCGGCATTCGCCTCTTCAACATCGTCACCCACGCCTCCGCCTCCGGTCCCCTGTGGCTCACCGGAGACTCCTACGGCATCGAAGCCAGCCTTCCCGGTGCCGTAGCTGTCTTTGTGGCACTCGCCATCGTCTTGCGACTTCCACTCCGCCGCTTGCATCCTCCGTTGCCCCTCGAACCCGTCGAGAGCACGGTCGAAGGGTCAACGGATTAGTCTCTTTCGCCAACTTCCCACTCGCACCTGGCAACTCACAACTGACATCGGATTCGGCTTATAATCCCCTTACGGGGTCCCGGATGAGCCGCCATCGCTCAGTGCGTTTCTCGCCAGCAGTATTTTTGCTGGCGTTCGCCTGCGTCTGGATCTCCCATCCCCTCGCCGCGCAAGACCCCAAACAACCGCCTGCCTCTTCTCAGTCGGCGGAACGCATGTCCAAACAGACCCGCCTGCAGGTCATTCGCAGCCTGCAATCCGAGCGTGTCTTTGCCCGCGTCATGTTCCCCATGGGCGAAAAAGGTCTCACCCTCAAAGACGGCCAGGTCAGTCCCAGCCAGGCGGTCATCTCGCAACAACTTGCCGAATTCGGTCCTGCGGTCAAACCCGGCGACCGTTGTGTCATCACCAACGTTGACATCAAAGACAAGGAAATCGTCTTTGACATCAACGGCGGCAACAAGAAAAAAGCGAAATGGTATCAGCGCATCCAGGTCGGCGGAAACGGCGGCACTGCCCCTTTGCCCGGTACTCCCGCGCCTCAGAGCCTCGATGCCCACGGCTCCTCCGTCACCCTCGTCTTCGACAAGTACGTTCCCGAACTCAGCGGTGATCAGGTGCGCGCCATGCTTGCTCCCGTCTTCGACTTCAAGGCGCTTACTGCCGGCGAGGCCTACCAGAAAACCCTTCCTCCCAAACTGCAGGCGGCCATCCGCGACCACAAGGTCCTCGTCGGCATGGATAAGGAAATGGTCATGTACGCCAAAGGCCGGCCCAACCAGCGCATTCGCGACAAAGACCAGCTCGGCAACGACTACGAAGAGTGGATCTACGGTACCCCGCCCGAGGAAGTCGAGTTCGTCCGCTTTCAGGGTGACGAAGTTTCCCGCCTGGAGATCATGGGCGTGGATGGCAAGAAAGAAGTCCGCACCGCCCGCGAAATCGACATGCCTGCCAAGGGAACCGAGGTCGCTGAGCAGAAGCCCGCGCCCAAGCCGCCGGACGCTCCCACGCTCCGCCGACCTGGCGAGCAGCCCGAGTTTCCCACCGCCGAGGCCTCCGACCATCGCACCCCCCGTCCCGAAGACCGCCGCGGCCCCGACGACGGCTCTCCCTATCCCGACGACACCGGCACCAGTGCCCCAGGCCAACCCGGCTCACCTCCCCACCTCACTCCCTCCCAGTAAGTTCAGCCTGCTAAGCCCGCCCCTGTCCGACTGCTGCGAAAACCTCCCTCTACGGTTCCTGCGGTCCTTACCCTCCACCCTTCCTTCGCATTAAACTGGAATCGTGAGGATCGCGCTCGCCCAAATCAACCCCACTATTGGCGACTTCCGCGGCAATTCCGCCAAAATCATCGACTACGCCCAGCGCGCCAAGTCCGCCGGCGTCCACCTCGTCCTCTTTCCCGAACTCAGCATCTGCGGCTACCCTCCGCGTGACCTCGTCGATCGCCCCTGGTTCGTCGACCGTAATCGCGAGACAGCCCAGGAGATCGCCGAAAAGACGCAAGGCATTGCCGTCATTTGCGGACTCGTTACCCCCGCTCAATCAACAACCGGCAAGCACGTCATGAACTCCGCCGCTCTGCTGCGCGACGGCAAAATCGCCGCCATTCAGGCCAAACGCCTTCTTCCCACTTACGACGTTTTCGACGAAGCTCGCAACTTCGCCCCTGCCGAGAAACAACAAGTCCTCACTCTCGACGGAGCCCCGCTCGCTCTCACCATCTGCGAAGATGCTTGGAACGACAAGACCTTCTGGGACCGCCGCCTCTACGGCTTCGATCCCGTCGAAGACTTGGTTAGCGCCGGAGGAAAGGTCGTGCTCAACATCTCCGCCTCCCCGTTCGGCCTCGGCAAGCCCCAGCTCCGGCAAGACATGCTCGTCGCGATTGCCCGCCACCATCGGGTGCCGGTAGCCATGGTGAACCAGGTCGGAGGCAACGACAGCCTCGTCTTCGACGGCTCCAGCCTCGCGCTCGACCCTGACGGCCAAGTCATCGCCCAGGCCAAGTCATTTGAGGAAGACCTCATATGCTTCGACACTCAATCCCTCACTGGCGACATTCATGATCGCGAGCAGGGGACGGAAGCCTCCGCCTTCGCTGCTCTTGTCCTCGGAACCCGCGACTATGTCCGCAAATGTGGGTTTCGCAGAGTCGTGCTCGGTCTCAGCGGCGGCATCGACTCCGCCCTCACCGCGGTCATTGCCGTGGAAGCCCTCGGAAAGGAAAACGTTATCGGTGTAGCCATGCCCGGCCCATACTCTTCGCCGGGCAGCATCGACGACGCCTCCGCCTTGGCGAAGAACCTCGGCATCCAGTTCGAGGTTGTACCGATCAAAAACATCTTTAGCTCGTACTTGCAATCACTTAGTGCTGTGTTCGCCAATCGTCCCGCCGACGTCACCGAAGAAAACGTCCAGGCCCGCATCCGCGGCGGCATCCTGATGGCGATGTCCAACAAATTTGGCGCCTTGGTTCTCACCACCGGCAACAAATCCGAACTCGGTGTCGGTTACTGCACCCTCTACGGAGACATGTGCGGCGGTCTCGCCGTCATCTCGGACGTTCCCAAAACTCTGGTCTATCGCATTGCTCGCTACATCAACTCGCGAAAGCCATTGATTCCCGAAGCGACCATCGAAAAGCCTCCCTCCGCCGAACTGCGCCCCGACCAGAAAGATAGCGACTCGCTGCCGCCCTACGATATTCTCGATGCAATTCTCGAAGCCTACATCGAAGATAGCCAGTCCCCGCAGGCCATTGCCGCCGAGCACAACCTCGATCTCTCGCTGGTACAACAAGTTGCCCGCATGGTGGACCGCAACGAATACAAGCGCCAGCAGGCTGCGCCCGGACTGAAGATCTCTGCCAAGGCTTTTGGCTATGGTCGCCGTTATCCCATAGCCGCCA
>Ga0335071_10000757_pt1 | contig 35005 bp, 37 predicted proteins | sample Lox_Sample_15_FD_206724 | JGI IMG/M metagenome (GOLD analysis project Ga0335071, IMG submission 206724) | Soil microbial communities from Loxahatchee National Wildlife Refuge, Florida, United States - Lox_Sample_1.5 | ecosystem: Environmental > Terrestrial > Soil > Wetlands | place: USA...
CGCGTTAACACGAGGATGGGACCATCCTGAACTGGACAATTATACCCTACCTTGACAGGGCCCCTTGCTTGACTTACGATTACGGGAGAGGTGACGATGCGCATCGGCATGATGGCTGACGTTTACAAGCCGCACGTCAGCGGGATTACGAACTACATCTCGTTAAATAAACGCTATCTCGAGCAGGCTGGCCATGAGGTCTTCATCTTCACATTCGGGGATCTGGATTATCCCGACGAGGAAGACAACGTGGTCCGTTCCCCAGGCCTGCCGCTCGTCGATACCGGCTACTATTTGAATTTCCGTTACAGCCGCCGCGCCAAGGCCCTGCTCCAGACGATGGACCTGGTTCACGTCCACCACCCCTTCCTGAGCGGGCGTCTGGCGCTGAACTACTGCCGGCCGCTGAAAATCCCGGTCGTCTTCACCAATCACACCCGTTATGACCTGTACGCCCAGGCTTACCTGCCGCTCCTCCCCGAGGACATCAGCGCCACCTTCCTCGAGACCTACATGCCGCCCTTCTGCGCTGCCGTGGACCTGGTGATCTCCCCCTCCGCCGGCATGGTGGAGGTGCTGCGCAAGCTGGGAGTGGCCTGCCCGATCGAAGTCATCCCCAACGGCGTCGAGCTGGACCGCTACCGGGGCGCCTGCGAAGATTGCCGGGAAGAGTTCGGCTTCGCACCGGGGGACCTCCTGCTGGTCTATTCCGGTCGGCTCGGCCCCGAAAAGAGCCTCGACTTCCTGGTGAAGGCCTTCGCCGGCGTGGCCGAAGCGGTCGAGCGCGTCCACCTGCTGATCCTGGGCGGCGGGCCGGAGGAGGAAACCCTCAAAGCCCTGGCCGCCCAGACCGGGCTTTCCTCCCGCATCCACTTCTTCGGGATGGTCGACTACGAGCGCATGCCACAATACCTGGCCATGTGTGACGCCTTCGTGACCGCCTCGGTGACGGAGGTCCATCCCCTCTCGGTCATCGAGGCCATGGCCAGCGGGCTGCCGGTGGTCGGAATCCGGTCGGTCGGCGTGGGCGACACGGTCGAGGACGGCCGGACCGGTTTCCTGGCCCGCCAAGACCCGGCCTCCTTTGCCGCCAAGCTGACCCGCTTGTGCATCGACGGGGACCTGCGCCTGCGGATGAGTGAAAACGCCCGCCAGGCCTCCGAACAATATGCCATCGAGCGCACCACGCAGGTCCTCCTGGCCTGCTACGAGCGGCTGGCGGCCGAGGCCGCCCCGCGCCGCCACAGCCTGCAGGCGCGTTTCCGCAGCCTGGTCGAAAGGCTGCGGACGTGACCAACCGCCGGCAAGCCCTCGGCCGCTGGGGCGAGCAGGCCGCGGCGGACTATTTGCAGGCGCACGGCTACGCCATCCTGGAGCGCAACCTGCATACCACCCACGGCGAGTTGGACCTGGTTGCCTGCAAGGACGGCCTCCTGGTCTTCGTGGAAGTCAAGGCGCGTTCCTCGCACTCCTTTGCCTACCCGGAAGATTCGGTCACCCTGCGCAAGCAGGCCCACCTGCTCTCGGCCGCCCAGGACTACCTGGAACGCCATCCCGAAGCTGGCGAGACCTGGCAGTTCGACGTGATCGCCGTCGAAGGCCGGCCCGGCGCACAACCCGTCATCGAGCATTTCGAAAATGTCTTCAGCTGACCCCGGCATTCCTCCCCTGGTCGTACTGGTCGGCCCGACGGCCGTCGGCAAGACCGAGCTCTCCCTGCGCCTGGCCGAACGGCTGGGCGGTGAGATCGTCTCGGCGGATTCGCGCCTCTTCTACCGCGGCATGGACATCGGCACCGCCAAGCCCTCGCCTGCCGAGCGAGCCCGGGTGCCGCACCACCTGGTGGACGTGGCCGCCCCCGACGAAACCTGGAGCCTGGCCGTATTCCAGCAGGCTGCCGCGGAGGCGATCGACGGCATCCACGCCCGCGGCAGGCTGCCCCTGCTGGTCGGCGGGACGGGGCAGTACGTTCACGCCGTGACCCGCGGCTGGACCCCGCCGGCCGTCATCCCCGACCCGGAGCTGCGCCTCCGCCTGGAGGCGGAAGCCACGAGCCTGGGCGCGGAGGCTCTCCACGCCCGCCTGCAATCCCTCGACCCGCTGGCAGCCGAACGGATCGACCCGCGCAACCTGCGCCGGACGATCCGGGCCCTGGAGGTGATCCTGGCGACCGGGAAGAAGTCCTCCGAGCAGGGCGGCCAGGGCGGGAGTCCCTACCGCTTGCTGACGCTTGGACTCATCCGTCCCCGTCCGGAACTCTACGCCCGCATCGACGCCCGCATCGAGGCGATGTTTGCGGCCGGCCTCCTGGACGAGGTCCGCGGCCTGTTGGCGCAGGACTACTCCCCCGATCTGCCTGCGATGAGCTCGATCGGCTACCGGGAGTGCGCGGCCGTACTGCGCGGGGAGATGACCGTCGAGGAAGCCAAGATTTCGATGCGCCGGCTGACCCGGGTCTTCGTCCGTCGCCAGGCCAACTGGTTCAAGGCCGGCGACCCGTCCATCCACTGGTTCGAGGCCGGGAGCGCCCGCCTCGAAGAGATCGAAGAGACCGTCCGGGTCTTCCTCGCAGGAAAACAGGCAGGCCCATCCGCTTTTGCTAACTAGCAAAACAAAATTTGATAGCTAGCAAACCGAGGGCGGATTGGATTGAAGAGTCGGCCATCGCCCCGCATCTGCACCGGGGCATTTCCGGAGTGACTTATGGACCGGGCCCGGACCACGGGGAAAGCGGCCTCTTTTCGGGAGAGTCTGCGTATATAAAATAACCGGACGAAAATGAAGCCCGGGTTCGACTGGAAAATAATATGATCGGGAGAAATCAGCATGACCAAGTTCCGCAGGCTCAGTTTAGTCATCCTGGTTTTGTTATTTTGCACGGGTTGTGACCGCGTAACAAAAGACCTGGCGCAAAAAATGCTGGCGTCAGCTCCTCCGGTCTCGCTCCTGCACGACGCCATTCGGATCGAATACAGGGAGAATCCCGGGGCGATGCTCAGCCTGGGAGCGAATTTACCCGGCCAGGCGCGCTTTATTCTCTTCGTTCTCTTTGTCGGTCTCCTGCTGGCCGTGACGCTGGGATACGCGATCAAGGGCCACGGATTAAATTCGAGCCAGCTGTTCGGTTTGGCTCTGGTCACCTCCGGGGGAATAGGGAATTTTCTTGACCGCTTATTGAACAATGGAGCAGCCATCGATTTCATGAACATCGGGATCGGTCCAGTTCGAACAGGCATCTTCAATGTTGCCGACCTCTTAATCGTAGCGGGAATCGCCGTATTCATCGTATCCAGCGCCGGAATCCGAACGCGGGCAGCTTCGAAAACAGACGCCTGACCCCGGTAGCGCAGACGGGCGTCCGGCGAGCCCGATCGCCGGGTTCTGCCGCCGTCCAGGCGGATGAGCGCAAACTGCACAGACAACTCAGTCCACACAAACCTGGAGGATCGAATATGAAAGCAGTCGTATACAGACAATACGGAACACCAGACGTCATCCGGATCGAAGAGATCGAAAAGCCGGCGCCGACCGACGACGAGGTCCTGGTAGCAGTGAAGGCCGCCTCGTTAAACGCCTATGACTGGCACTTCCTGAGCGCCGATATCTTCCTGATCCGCTTCGGCGAAGGGTTTCTGAGGCCCAGGAACACCCGTCTCGGCGCGGACATCTCCGGGCGGGTGGAAGCGGTCGGCAGGAACGTAAAGCAGTTCAAACCCGGGGACGAGGTGTACGGGTCCATCGGCGCATTTGGGAACGGCGGGTTCGCCGAATACATCTCCGTGCCAGAGAAGGCACTGGCGCCGAAACCGACCAACCTGTCCTTCGGGCAGGCCGCGGCGGTCCCGATGGCGGGCCTGACCGCCCTGCAGGGACTGCGCGACGCCGGCCATCTCCAGCCGGGGCAAAAGGTCCTGGTCAACGGGGCCTCCGGCGGCGTGGGGACATTCGCCGTGCAGCTCGCCAAATGGCTCGGGGCGGAAGTCACGGCCGTGTGCAGCCCACGGAACCTGGACCAGGCGCGGGCGCTCGGGGCGGACCACGTCATCGACTACACCCGGGAGGATTTCACCAGGAGCGGCCAGAAGTACGACCTGATCCTGGCCGCGAACGGGTACCACCCGCTTTCGGCGTACAAGCGCGCCCTGGCTCCAAAGGGCATTTACATCATGGCCGGAGGGACCTTCGGCCAGATCTTCCAGGCGATGCTGTTCGGGAAATCGATGTCTGAAAAGGATGGCAGGACAGTGGGAAGCGTCGCGGCGAGAATCAGCCAGAAGGACATGCTGCTGCTCAAGGAGGCCATCGAAGCAGGCAAGATCGTCCCGGTGATCGACCGGAGCTATCCCTTCAGCGAGGCCGCCGAAGCGCTCCGTTATCTCGGGGCAGGTCACGCCCGGGGGAAAATCGTCCTCACGATGGGATGAACCGCAGGGGCGACAGGTCCGTCGCCCCTGCTTCCATAAAAAAGTCGTCTGGCCTCGCCCGATCCCGTTCGTCGGGTGGAATGATTCCACCCCATCCTCCGCACTCCGGGCGGGGCAAAACAACGAGGGTGCATCGCGTTCGAATCCCTGATAGAATCCAATCAAATCCAGCCTCAATTCACACAATTCCTTTTATTCGTAAAGGAGATCCATATGAGTAGTCCAAACGATTGGAATACGAAAATCATCGAGGAGTTCCGCGCTAACGGCGGCAAGGTCGGCGGACCGTTCGCCGGCCGGACCCTGCTCCTCCTGCACACGATCGGGTCGAAGAGCAAGCAGGAACGCGTCAACCCGGTCGCCTACGTCAAGGATGGCGAGCGCTTTGTGGTCATCGCATCCAAGGGCGGTGCCCCGACCAATCCGGCCTGGTATCACAACCTGGTCGCCAACCCGCTCATCACCGTCGAGGTCGGGAAGGAGAAGTTCAAGGTCCGGGCAGCAGTCGCGGCGGAGCCGGAGCGCAGCCGCCTGTACAACAAGATGGTCGAAATGATGCCGGGCTTTGCCGAATACCGCCAAAAGACCACCCGGGTCATTCCCGTGCTCATCCTGACGCCCGTCCGATAAGCCGCCATGAACATGAAAGACCACATCCTGGCCGCCCTGGGCGAGCAGCTCGAGGCCTGGGAAACCCTGCTCGCCGGGATGGACGAGGCGCAGATGGCCATCCCGCACCTGCCGTCCGAGTGGTCCACGCAGGACGAGGTCGCCCACCTGCGGGCCTGGCAGCAGCGCTCGATCGCCCGGGTGGACGCCGCTCGGTCCGGCCGGGAGCCCGTCTACCCGGCCTGGCCGGCAGGGCTCGATCCGAACTCGGATGACAGCACCGAGCAGATCAACGCCTGGATCTTTGCCTCCAACCGGGGCCGGCCCTGGACGCAGGTCCACCGGGAGTGGCGGGAAGGCTTCCTGCATTTCCTGGAGGCGGGCGCGGCGGTCCCCGAACGGGACCTGCTCGATCCAAGCCGCTACGCCTGGCTGGATGGCATACCGCTCGCTTCCATCCTGCTGGCCTCGTACGACCATCACCAGGAGCATCTGGAAAAGACGACCGCCTGGCTGCAGGCGCATGGCATGGGGAAGGATCGCCGATGAAGTTCCTCGAGGTCACCTCCCAGGACCGCCTGCTCGTGCAAGCGGCCATCGAGGTGATCACCCGCGCCTATCGCGAGGAACGCCATACGGTCGGGGCGGCCGTCCTGTGCGGCTCGGGCACGATCTACACCGGCGTCAACGTGGACTCGTGCGGCTACGGGCCATGTGCCGAGCCGATCGCCATCGGGACGGCCGTCAGCCAGGGCGAGCGGGAATTCGTGACCATCGTGGCCGTCGGCGGCTGGAACACCCGTTATCCGGTCCTGCCGCCGTGCGGGAACTGCCGTCAGCTGCTCTGGGACTACGCGCCCAAGGCCACGGTCCTGCTAGGCAAAAACGATACACTCATCAAAGTGAGCATCGCCGACCTGCTGCCGCAGGCTTACCGCAATTTCTACGACGACTGAGGAGGAAGGATGGCGTTGAAGCGTTCACCGGGTGGATCCATCTTTCCCTATCCCTACAAGGGCGGGGAACTCTTCGGCCTGCACCTCGGAAGCTTCCGAGGAAACGAAGAAGGCCTGCTCGAGCGCATGAAGGCGGAGGAGACGTTCATCCTCGAAACCCACCGCCAGTTCCCCCTCTGGATCGACTTCTACCAGGACCGCCTGACCGATCGGGTGCTGCTCGAATTCCTGAAGACCGTCGGGCATACCCGGAACAACATCACCAAGCTGGCGCTCGTCGGCTTCTCGTTTTGGGACAGGATTCGCCTGCGCCGGCTCGTCAAGAAAACCTCGTTCGAATTCCCCATGCCGCTGCGCTTCTTCAGCGATCCGGAAGTCGCCAAGACCTGGCTGGTCAGCGACGCTTCCTAGCCCAGCGATGCTCCCTTTCATTCCCTACCCTCTGCTTGGCGGGATCGCGCTGCTGGTCCCCCTGCTGGTCCGCCTGAGGCGGCGGGGGCCTGCCTACTTGGTGCGCTTTTCGCTGTTCTGGGCCTACCTGCTCGCTTTGGTCGGCGCGACGCTCTTCCCCCTTCCGATCCTCTATGGCCTGGCGGAGGGACCCACCTGGGCAAATGCCGCCTTCACCCTTGCTCATGTGAACCTGATCCCGTTCTATTACGGGACCAACGTCACCGCGGCCTTCCTCCTCCCTGAAATCATCAAGAACATCCTGCTCACCCTCCCGTTCGGGTTCGGGGTGAGCTTCATCGCCCGCCTCCGCCCCCGGGATTTCCTCTGGCTGGCTCCGGCCACCGGACTGGTCCTCGAACTCGCCCAGTTGCTGGTCTCCCTGGCAATCGGCGGACCCTACCGCTCGGTCGACATCAACGACGTGTTGCTTAACGCCGCCGGAGTCTGGCTCGGCTACGGTCTGTATCGGCTTTCCCTGCTCGCAGCCGGCCTGCTGGTCAAGCCGGAAGGCATCAAAAGCCGCACCCAAGGCTGAGGAAAGGTCCCCAATGCCTCCGACATTCCAGTCCGCCACACCCGGGATGGCTCCCGAGGCCTCTGCCTTGATCTACCTGACGATGGGCAGGATGGCGGATTACCTGTTCGGCGCCGACGACCCGCAGCGCGCCCTGGTCTGCCTCGAACGCCTCTTCCGGGAAAAGTCCAACCGCTTCAGTCATCGATATTCGGACGCGGTCATCGATTCAGGGGAAATCGCCGGGCTTGCGGTCACCTATTCCGGGCGGACCATGCGGTCCCTGGAGCTGCCCATGGCCCTGCGGCTGGCCGATGTGCTCGGCCTCCCCGGCTTTTTTCGCTTCCTCCGCCGGGCCTCGCCCCTGGTCACGGCCAGGGAGGCCGAATCGGACGAGTACTTCATCAGCAACCTAGCAGTCCGGCCGGAGTTGCAAGGCCGGGGACTGGGCAGGTTCATGCTCGAACAGATCGAAGCGCGGGCGGTGCGGCAGGGTTTCCGTAAGCTCTCGCTAACCGTCGACGTGGAGAACGAGCGAGCCTTTTCCTTATATGAGCGGACGGGCTTCCAACGGATCGAAACGGTCGAGATCCGCCGCTTGCGCGAACGCCTCGGCTACGCCGGATATCACCGGATGGTCAAGCCCCTGGCTTGAGGGCTGCCGGAAGACAAAGCTGCCGGCGCGGAACGGCTGGCGGCCGTATCGCCGGTCGTGCTATACTCGGGGAAATCCCGATCGAAAAGGCCGCCCATGGAAATTCAAATCAAGGAAGTCGACAGCCTGAAAGAACTGAAAACCTTCATCCGTTTTCCATTCACCCTCTACAAAGAAAATCTCTACTGGGTCCCGGCGCTCGAATTCGACGAGCTGAACACCCTGCGCAAGGACAAGAATCCCGCCTTCGAGCACTGCGAGGCGCATTACTGGCTGGCTGTTCGCGACGGGAAGATCGTCGGGCGGGTGGCGGCCCTGTTGAACCACCGCCACATCGACAAGTGGGGCCAGAAGTACGTCCGCTTCGGCTGGCTGGATTTCGTCGACGACCTGGCCGTGTCGGCGGCGCTGATGGCGGCCGTCGAGGCCTGGGCGAAGGAGAAAGGCATGCTCGCCGTCCACGGCCCACTGGGCTTCACCGACCTGGACCGGGAAGGCATGCTGGTGGAGGGCTTCGACGAGCTCGGCACCCTGGCCACTTACTACAACCATCCTTACTACCCGGCCCATATGGAAAAGCTGGGTTACGTCAAGGACATCGACTGGGTGGAGTACGAGATCTCCACGCCGAAAGAGCCGAACGAGTCGATCGCCCGCATCGCCGACATCTCCCTGCGCCGCAACAAGCTCCACCTCCTTGAGGCGAAGAACAAGAAGGAGCTGCTGCCTTTCACCAGGGAGCTGTTCCAGATCATCGACGACGAGTACAGTCACCTCTACGGCACCGTCCCGTTGACCGAAAAGCAGGTGGAAGCCTACGTGGACCAGTATTTCGGATTCGTCACCCCCGATTTCGTCCCGCTGGTCTTCGACGAGAACGGCCGGATGGTGGCCTTCGGCATCGTCATGCCATCTCTCTCGAAGGCTTTACAAAAAGCCCGGGGCCAGCTCCTTCCCTTCGGCTTCATCCACCTGCTGCGGGCACTCAGGAAGAACGATCGCGCCGATTTGTACCTGGTCGCCGTCCGCTCGGAATACAAGGCCAAGGGGGTCAATGCCATCCTGATGAACAAGGTCCACCGGGTGTTCACTCGGCTGGGCATCACCAAGGTGGAAACCAATCCCGAACTGGAGACGAACGCGGATGTCCAGGGCCAGTGGAAATACTACGACAAGCGCCAGCACAAGCGCCGCCGGGTGTTCATCAAGAAATTAAGCTGACATCATCCTTCATCACGATCCGGCCTCCCGGTCGGGCAGGCTGGAAGATCCAACCTTTTATCCGGTAAGACCGATCCTTTATCCATACTTTTCAGAGGAGCGTGACTTATGATCCAATCTTTCAACTGTCCGAACTGCGGGGCCAGCCTGGCGTTCAGCGGAGCGGAGCACGCCATGCGCTGCACCTTCTGCAACACGACCGTCGCCGTGCCGGAGGAGCTCTGGCGCCCGGCGGAAGAGGCCCAGGCGCAGGCCGACCTGCAGAAGAACGAAAAACGCTGGTTGAAATACCTGTGGATCTTCCTGGGAATCACCGTGGGGCTGCCGCTCTGCCTCGGCCTGGTCGGCACTGTGCTCGGGCTGGCCGGCTCCATCCTGGGGATCACCGTTCCATTCATCCTGCCGAGGCTGATCCACTAGCCAATGCAATTTCCTGAGGCCTCCGTGTCCGCCCATGCGCACGGAGGCCTTTGACATCCGGCTTTCAACTGGCTATACTCCCCCTATGCAGTCCCAACCCTGGCTCGAGTTCTACGACCCGGGCGTCCCGGCGAACCTGACCTACCCCGACATCCCGGTCTTCCACTTTCTGGACGAAGCTGCCCGCCGGTTCCCGGAAAGGCCCTGCACGATCTTCAAGGAGGCGGTCACCACCTACCGGGAAATGGGTCTCGCCACCGACCGGTTGGCCGGAGCGCTCTCCGGCCTGGGGGTGCGCCGCGGCGACCGGGTGGGCCTCTTCCTGCCCAACGTCCCCCAATTCGTGCTGGCCTATTTTGCCATCCTGAAGGCTGGCGGGGTGGTCGTGGCGACCAATCCCTCCTACACCCCGCCCGAGATCGAGCACCAGGTCAACGACGCCAGCCTGCAGGTCATGTTCGTCATGGGGACGGCTTACGGGAAACTCAAGGCCGTCCAGCCGCGCACCGGCATCCGGACCCTGATCGTCGCCGGGGCGGACGAGCCCGCCACGCTGGAAGCGGGCGATGCCCGCCTCGAAGAACTGCTCGCCCTTTCCGTCCCCCGCCCGGACCTGGTCATCGGCCCCGACGACACGGCCCTCTTCCAGTATTCCGGCGGGACGACCGGCATATCCAAGGCCGCGGTCGCCCTGCACCGCAACCTGGTCGCCAACACCCTGCAATTCAAGGCCTGGATGGTCGGCCTGGAGGCCGGCCGCGAGACCGCCCTGCTGGCCATCCCGATGTATCACGTCTACGGGATGGTTTGCGGGATGAGCCTGTCGATGGCCCTAGGGGCCAGCCTGTTGCTGATCCCCAATCCCCGCGACCTCAACGACCTGCTCGCCGGCGTCCAGAAATACCACCCCACCTACTTCCCGGCCGTCCCGACCCTTTACAACGCCATCAACAACCATCCCGACGTCCAGGCCGGGAAGGTCGACCTGTCCTCCATCAAAGCCTGCATCTCCGGGTCCGCTCCCCTGATGAAGGAGACGAAGGAAAAGTTCGAGGCCCTGACGGGCGGGAAGATCTGCGAAGGCTACGGCCTCTCGGAAGCCCCAACGGCCACCCACTGCAATCCCCTGCTCGGACCGAACAAGATCGGCTCGATCGGCCTGCCCCTCCCGGACGTGGACTGCCGCATCGTGGACGTCGAAGGCGGCCAGGCCGACCTGCCCACTGGCGAGGTGGGCGAGCTGCTCCTACGCGGGCCGCAAGTGATGAAAGGCTACCACCGCATGCCGGAAGAGACCGCCCTGACCCTCCAGGACGGTTGGCTGCACACCGGCGACCTGGCCCGGATGGACGCCGAGGGGTATTTCTACATCATCGACCGCAAGAAGGAGCTGATCAAGCCGGACGGGCTGCAGGTATGGCCGCGGGAGGTCGAGGAGGCGATCAGCGCCCACCCGAAGGTGCAGGAGGTGGGGGTGGCCGGCGTCCCCGACGAATATCACGGGGAAGCGGTCAAGGCCTGGGTGGTGGTCCGCCCCGGCGAGCGCCTGGGCGAAGAGGAGGTCCGGGCCTGGTGCCAGGACCGGCTGGCGCCTTACAAGATCCCCTCCCGGGTGGAATTCCGCAGCGAGCTGCCCAAGACGAATGTCGGCAAGGTCCTGCGGCGGGAACTGGTCAGGGAAGATAAAGAGAAGAATAAAAAGTGAGACACAAAAAGGACCTCCAAATGGAGATCCTTTTTTGATTTCTGTGTTCTTTATGCGGGCTGCGGGGTGCCGCTCTTCTTGGGGAAAGGCGGAGGGAAGATCTTCTCGAACTCCTCGCGGGTCAGCGTTTCGACTTCGAGAAGCTTGTTTGCCACGGCATCCAGCTTGCTGCGGTAATCCTTCAGGATCGTCAGGGCCTGGGAGTAGGCTTCGTCCACCAGCTTGCGGACTTCGCTGTCGATCTGCTCGGCGATCGCTTCGGAGTAATCCCGTTGCTCGGAGATCTCCCGGCCCAGGAAGATCAGTTCCTCCTTCTGGCCGTAGACCATCGAGCCGAGCTTGTCGCTCATGCCCAGGCGGGTGACCATGGCCCGGGCGATGCGGGTGACCTGTTCGAGGTCGTTGGCCGCGCCCGAGGTGATGTCGTCGAAGACGATCTGCTCGGAGGCGCGTCCGCCCAGGGCGCCCGCCAGTTGCGCCACGAGCTTCTTGCGGGAGGTCAGCACCCGGTCGTCTTCCGGCCGGTTCCAGGTGATGCCGCCGGCCTGGCCACGCCCGACGATGGTGATCTTCTGGACCGGGTCGGCCTCGGCGATGGCATTGATGACGACGGCGTGACCGGCTTCGTGATAGGCGATGATGCGCTTCTCTTCGTCGCTGATCAGGCGGGACTTGCGCTCGGGCCCCATGATGACCCGCTCGATGGCTTCTTCCAGTTCGGGCTGGCCGATGGCTTTCTTGTTGCGGCGGGCCGCCAGAATGGCGCCTTCATTGACCAGGTTTTCCAGGTCCGCGCCGACGAAGCCGGGGGTGCCGCGGGCGATCGAGCCCAGGTCGACGCTCGGTTCGAAGGGCTTGCCACGGGCGTGGACTTTCAGAATGGCTTCCCGACCGCGCATATCCGGGCGGTCGAGGGTCACGCGCCGGTCGAAACGACCGGGGCGCAGCAGGGCCGGATCAAGGATGTCGGGCCGGTTGGTGGCCGCCATGACGATCACGTTGGTGTCGGTGTCGAAACCGTCCATCTCGACCAGCATCTGGTTGAGGGTCTGCTCGCGCTCGTCGTGCGAGCCGCCCAGGCCGGCGCCGCGCTGGCGCCCGACCGCATCGATTTCATCCACGAAGACGATGCAGGGCGAATGGCGCTTGGCCTGGTCGAACAGGTCGCGCACCCGGCTGGCGCCCACGCCGACGAACATTTCCACGAATTCCGAGCCGGAGATCGAGAAGAAGGGAACGCCCGCTTCGCCGGAGACGGCCTTGGCGAGCAGGGTCTTGCCGGTTCCGGGAGGGCCCACCAGCAGGACGCCCTTGGGAATGCGTGCACCCAGCTGGATGAACTTCTGAGGCTCCTTGAGGAACTCCACCACTTCGCGGAGCTCGTCCTTGGACTCATCCACGCCGGCGACGTCTTCGAATGTGACCGTGGGATGCTCACCGCTGAACATGCGCGCCTTCGACTTGCCAAAAGCCATGGCGGCATTGTTGCTGCCTTGGGCCTGGCGGAAGATGAACCAGAAGAGAACACCCAACAGGATGACCGGAACGATATAAGTGGCCAGGGTCAGGACGAACGCCCAGGGGCTGGGCGGGGTGACTTCGATGGTGACTTTCGAGAGCTGGTCGGGCGTCACGCCCAGGGCCAGCAGCTGGGAAACCAGGGTCGTCTCGGGTTCCTTCCGGGCGGTCTGTTCGATCGAACCATTGTCTCCGGAAATTACCGTTAAACTGTTGTCATCCTTGACGATGATACGGGTAATCTTGCCGGCCTCGACCTGCTGGGCAATCTGGCTGATGGTCAGCGGTCCCTGTGTGCTCGGGGACTGCCGGATGTTGAAATAGACCATCGCCACAATCGCAATGAACAGCAGAAGGTAGATGATGTAGGATTGATTACGTGAATTCACTTGGACCTCCTGTCCGTGCCTACGGATTATACCAACCTATCAACCCGGATACCAGATTCGGGGAATATGTTATACAAATTTCTAATATATTCCACTCGAAGTGCTCAAACTGGCCCGCGATCCCACGGGTTGGCGGCGAAACCGATTGGGGCGCCGGTGATCGTCCCGATCGGTGGATAATATCTATCATTATTTCTCAACGAATCACATCCGACTCTTGGGCTATACTTTTGTGGTACACTTAATCCATTCAGGTGGCAGGTCTATGGCCGAAAAAAGTCCCAAACTTATCTTGTGCATCGAAGACGAAGAAGAAATGATCGACCTCATCCGTCTGATCCTCAGCCGGCGGGGGTTCAATGTTCGCGGGGCCAACGGGGGGAAGGAAGGCCTGGAGATCATTCGCAAGGAGCACCCCGACCTGGTCCTGCTTGACCTGATGATGCCCGACATGGACGGCTGGGAAGTCTACCAGCAGATGAAGGCCAGCGAGGAGACCAAAGGCATACCGGTCATCGTCGTCACCGCCAAAGCCCAGAGCATCGACAAAGTCCTCGGTCTGCACATCGCCAAGGTCGACGATTACATCGCCAAGCCCTTCAGTCCACAGGAACTGCTCAACAGCGTGGACAACGTTCTCAACAAACAACAAGCCAACTGAAATCCGCCGGACCAGGACGGGGCGCATCATCGCCCCGTTTCGTTATTTCATATGAAGACCATCCGAATCGAAAATAAAACCCAAGCCTTGCCTGCACCCCTGCAGGCAATTTATTGTGACAGCTTCCTGTGCCGCCTGCGCGGCCTGATGGGCCGTTCCAGCCTGGCCCACGAGGAAGGCCTGCTGCTGGTCGAAGGACGCGACAGCCGGGTGGACACCTCGATCCACATGCTGTTCGTCTATACGGACCTGGCGGTCATCTGGATCAACTCCGCCCAGGTGGTGGTCGACACCGTCCTGGCGCGCTCCTGGCGGCTCGCCTACGCCCCGCGTGAGCCTGCCCGCTACATCCTGGAGATCCATCCGGACCGGCTGAATGAATTCAAGATTGGGGACCATGTCGAGTTCCAAAATGTATAAACGCGCGGCCAGCCTTTTCTTCCTCTTCCTCCTGCTCTTCCCAGCAACCCCAGTTTCCGCCCAAACCGCCACCCCCCCACCCGGCCCGGTCTATATCGTCGTGGCCGGGGATACGTTATGGGATATCGCCAGCCGCTTCAACGTCAACGTCGCCGACATCCAATCGGCCAACAACATGGCCGGCGGGGATATCTTTCCGGGTGAGCACCTGATCATCCCCGGCCTGGAGGGACTGAGCGGCACCCTGATCACCCAGCCGGTCCCATTTGGCGAGACCCTGCGCAGCCTCAGCCGGGAGTACCGCATCGACCCGGCCACGCTGCGCAAGCTCAACCACCTGGTCAGCCCGACGGAACTGTACGCCGGCTATCCCCTCATCATCCTGCAGCAAAACGATCAAACCGCCTGGAGTGCCCGGACCAACCTCGCCAAAGGGGAAACCCTGCTGGAGCTGGCCGTCCGGGACAACACCGATCCCTGGACGGTCGCCCAGATCAACGGGCTCGCCGGACCCTCCACCGGGTTGCCCGGCGACATCCTTTACCTCCCCTCCGGGAACACCACGGCTGCCCCGTCCGGGCTGCCGACCGCCCTGGTCTCCGCGACGGTGGACCCGCTGCCGCTCGTCCAGGGGACCACTGCCCAGATCAAGGTCGTCAGCTCCCAGGCTGTCACCCTCGGCGGCATGCTGGTCGACCATCCCCTGCACTTCTTCTCCATCGACGACAAGACCCAGGTGGCGCTGCAGGGCGTCCACGCCATGCTCGACCCGGGACTCTACCCGCTGCGGCTCGACGTCACCCTGGCGGATGGCTCCATCCAATCCTTCGAGCAGATGGTCCTGGTGAATTCCGGGAATTTCCCGAACGATCCGCCCTTGGAAGTGGACCCGTCCACGATCGATCCGGCGGTGACCGGTCCGGAAGACCAATGGCTGCTCGACCTGACTTCGCCGGTGACGCCCGAAACCTACTGGCAGGCCATGTTCCAGCTGCCGGTGGACAGCCAGTACTGCGTCCGTTCGGGATACGGCGACCGGCGCACGTACAACGGCGGAGCGCTGAAATCCTTCCACACCGGGCTCGACTTCGGGGTCTGCTCGCAGGCCCACCCGCTGGACATTTATGCAGCCGCAGACGGCGTGGTGGTCTTCACCGGCCTGAAGACCGTGCGCGGCAATGCCACGATCATCGACCACGGGCGGGGCGTCTACACCGCCTATTACCACCAGGCTGAAATCTACGTTGCCGTGGGGGATCATGTCACCGCCGGACAGCTGATCGGCAAGATCGGCGCCACCGGCCGCGTCACCGGTCCGCACCTGCACTTCGAGGTGTGGGTCAACGGGATCCAGGTCAATCCGAACGATTGGCTGAACCAGACTTACCCGCACTAAAGATTGTCCGTCTGGCCCGGACCTGTTCTGGAGGCAGCGATGAGCGATCTGACCAATTTCCTGAAACAGGCGGATATCTTCTATCAGGTTACCCCCGCTCAGCTGGAGATGATTGCCAACATCTGCCAGGAACGCACCTTTGCCGCCGGCGAGATCATCGTGGAGGAAGGCGCAGGCAGCAAGGAACTTTACATTATTACCGGCGGTGAAGTGGAAATCCTGGTCAATCCCGCCCTGGTCGGCAAGGTCGAAACATCGGAGGGCATGACGCCGATCGCCACCCTGCGGCCGGGTCAATCCTTCGGGGAGGTTGCCCTGGTGGACGAGGGCCAGCGCTCAGCGACCGTCCGGGCAGTGCATAAGAACACCCGCCTGCTCGTCCTTTCCAGGGATAAGGTGATCATGCTATGCGAGACGTATCCGCAGCTGGGATATCGCCTGATGTTCAACCTGGCTGCCGACCTGGCAATGAAAATGCGCAACACCGATCTGCGCATTCGTGAAACGCTCCTCTACGGGAAAAGAAGAGGGGCGAGAGAATAACGATCAGTCTACATCCGAGTACGGTTGGGCTGGCGGCGAGGCCGTCTGCCGGGGGCTGCAAACCGTCTCCCGATTCCCGAGAATCCCTGCCTCTTGACCGCCAAAGGATTCTGTATAATAATCCCACATTTAATACGCCGAATTTATTCCCCTTCGAACCTCTACAACAGAGTATGCGTATTTTTCAAGACAGTTGAGCACGATCGATTTCACCGCCAAAAAGGAAATCGCATCGAAAAGGAGGTGGTCGCAGACTAAGGAAAGCCTGGTCGGCTCTGGCAAGTGCATCTGCTGATCCTATTCTAACCAACCCTCTGGAGGAGAAATTTTATGAAACGCCTATACTTCGTCCTCGCCGCAGTCCTCGTCGCCAGCATGGTTCTGGCCGCATGCGGCTCCACCCCGACCGCGACTGTCGCTCCTGCGACCCAGCCCCCGGCGACCGCTACCCAGCCGCCCGCCACCCAGGCACCTACCGCTAGTGCTGCCCCGGTTGCGACCAACGCCCCCGTCGTCACCCAGGCTCCCGCCACTGGCAAGCCAGCCATCTGCGGCACCGACGCGATCGGTTGCGCAGTAATCAAGCCCGGCCAAACCATCAAGATCGGTATGGGTGCCCCCATGACCGGCGACAATGCTGCATTCGGCCAGGATATTTCCCAGGCCGCCAAGATCGCCGTCACCGACGCCGGCCAGTTCCAGGGCTTCTCGTTTGAGTTGGACGCTGAGGATGATGGCGGCACTGCCGAAGGTGGCGCTGCCGTCGCCAACAAGTTCGTTGCCGATCCGCAGATCGTCGCCGTCGAAGGCCATATCTTCTCCGGCGCCACCAAGGCTGCCATCCCGATTTACGAAGCCGCTGGCATCCCGATGATGTCCCCCTCGGCCACCAATCCTGCCCTGACCACGACCGGCTCCAAGGTCTTCAACCGCGACGTCTTCACCGATGCCGCCCAGGGTAAATTTGCTGCTGCCTATCTCTACAACAAGCTGAATGTCAAGAACCTGGCAATCATGCATGATGGTCAGGCCTATGGACAGGGCCTTGCCCAGGTCGTCAACGACCAATTCACTGCATTGGGTGGCACCGTTGTAGCTTTTGAAGCCATCACCCCCGGCCAGTCCGACTATTCAGCCCCTCTGGCTGACATCGCATCCAAGAAGCCCGATGCCCTCTTCTATGGCGGTTACACTGCTGAGGCAGTCGTCATCGTCAATCAGATGAAGCAGTCCGGCTTGACGAACACGATCTTCTTCGGCGATGACGGTACCTTCGGCCAGGACTTCCTCGACCGCACCGCAGCAAACGGCGAAGGTGCTTATTCGACCTCGCTCATCCCGCTTGATTCACCTGCCAAAGCGACATTCGATGCCGCTTACCTGGCCGCCTATGGCCAGCCGGCCGGCAAGCTGAGTCCTTACTCCTGGACCGCTTACGATGCTATGGCCGTTTTGATCCGCGCCATCGAGAGCGTCGCCGTCTTGAGCAGTGATGGCAATCTGTACATTCCGCGCTCTGCATTGGTCGCGGCCGTACGCGCCACCAGCAATTACCACGGCCTGTCCGGCACCATCACCTGCGATTCCACGGGTGAGTGCTCGGCTTCTGGCCCGGTCTTCCAGCAAGACAAGAGCGGCAAGTGGGTACCCGCTCAATAGTCAACCGGTGATGAGTCCTTTCGTGTCCCTGTTATATAAGTAAGTAGATGGCGGGGCAAGCCTCGCTTGCCCCGCCATTTTGTTTTTTACCACTCCCTAAATTAGGAGAAGGGGCCATGCCCAATACGAAGTCTCCCGCCCGGCGGGTAAGCACCTACAGGATTGTGCAGCTCGTCTTAGGGGTATTGTTCGCCGGATATTTGCTCTGGCGAATTTATGTTGTTTTCATAGGCCATCCCACCTACGGCCCGGATACATGGGCTCGGTTCCTTATTTCTGGTATCGTCCTGGGAAGCGTCTATGCCGTGATCGCGATTGGTTATACCTTGGTCTATGGTATTCTCCGTATGATCAATTTCGCCCACGGCGATATCATGATGATTGGCGCATTTGGCGGGTATTTTGTTTTCGAGGCTTTCAAGGCCATCCCGGCTCCCACCAAGGCTAACCCCAATCTGAATTTCCTGAATGCCCAACCGATAATTTCGGTGGCCGTGGCTTTTCTTGTCGGTGGAGCCATAGCCGCACTGAGCGGTTATTTCCTCGAGAAGATCGCCTACCGGCCTTTGCGGACCGCACCGCGGCTGGTGCCGTTAATCTCCGCAATTGGCGCATCCATCTTTCTGGAAAATGCCGCCCAACTGATGTTCGGAAGCCAGCGGCGAGATTTTTCCAATCCAACCATGCTTACGCGTGGCAACGGTTGGAATCTCCATATCGGAGGATCAACCGTGATCCTCACTTATACCGGCGTGTTGACTGTTGTGCTATCAATCATTCTTATGGTCGGGTTGTACTGGCTGGTCATGCGTACCCGTTTGGGACGCGCCATGCGGGCTGTGGCAGAAAATAAACAAACTGCCGCACTGATGGGCATTGACGTGGATGGAGTCATCAGCCGAACCTTTATCATTAGCGGCGCGCTGGCCGGTTTCGCAGGTGTTATGTGGGGAGTCCATCTTGGCCTGGTTTATTTCTACGTCGGTTTCCTTCCCGGTCTAAAAGCGTTTACCGCTGCCGTGTTGGGCGGCATCGGGAGCGTGCCCGGCGCCATGCTAGGCGGCCTTTTCTTGGGTTTGGTGGAATCGGTCGGTCCCGGCATCCTGGGAATGAGCTTCCAACTGGCTGACGTAATCGCTTTTGGCATCCTGGTGCTAGTGCTCATCTTCCGGCCGACCGGTATAGTGGGTGAAGTCCTGACTGAGGAGAAAGTGTGATGAAAAGACAATTGCACTTAGCTTTGAATGCCGGGATTACCTTCGGCATCGTCACAATTTTCCTTTTCCTGATCGGATTCACCGGCATTTCCGGCGCCCTTCTGGCGGACCTCTTCCGTAACAAGAATGCCAATCCATTCCTCGGTCTAACGCCTATCATGCTCAATATGCTGATCTTCCTGGCCCTGGTAGGGCTGTGGGCCGGAGTATCCGGCTCGCGCAAGAGCAAAGGGCAGGAAGAAGATCCATGGGCACCGGCGCTGTTAGGTGGGTTGATCGCCGGGCTGGTGCATGGAATCATGGTGGGGCTGGTGGCGTTGTTGGTCGGGACTCTCAACCTGCACCATGTACCGATGAATATATATCTGGCAGCCCTGCTTCCTGCTGCCATCAAGCAATTCCTCTTGGCACTGAGTCCCAATCAAGGAGCACTCTTCTATCTGGGTTTATTCACGCTGACCGGTTTCCTGGGTGGGTTGCTGAGCCGCGGTGTCGGGCGTGGTGTCTGGAGAGTCAGGGCCGGGGCCAATTGGAAAACTACCTGGGATAATTTCAACCAAATTACCGCCATCAAACGGGCGCGCAGTTTCCGTTATACGGACTATATCATTTACGGAATCTTGCTCGTAATCGTCTTTTTGGTCCCATTAGTAGCCGGACAGTACTGGAACTACACCATCGGTACGGTCGCCATTTACGTTCTGCTCGGCCTCGGGCTGAACATCGTGGTAGGATTGGCAGGGCTGCTGGACTTGGGGTATGTGGCCTTCTTCGCCATTGGAGCTTATACCATGGCCCTACTGACCGCACCCACCCCTCACCACCTGATGTGGAGCTTTTGGATCGCGCTACCGATCGGGGTGGTCCTGGCAGCGCTGGCTGGATTGTTGCTCGGCGCTCCGGTGCTGCGTCTGCGAGGTGATTACCTGGCTATTGTTACGCTTGGCTTCGGAGAGATCATCCGTCTCCTGAGCACCAGCGATGTATTGACATCATTCTCAGGGGGGCCACGCGGCGTTCCCTCGGTAGGAGGGCCAACCCTGTTCGGAAAACCGTTCAACAGCAGCATCGACTACGTCTATCTTATCTTCCTGGCAGTGCTGTTGATCATCTTCGTCACCAACCGTCTGCAAAATTCCCGCGTCGGACGCGCCTGGGAAGCCATGCGTGAGGACGAGACGGTCTCGCGGGCCATGGGCATCAACACCCTGACCCAGAAACTGCTCGCCTTTGCCATCGGCGCGGCCTTCGCCGGGCTGGGCGGAGCGCTATTCGCCTCCCGCAACCAGTTCACCGGACCTGAAGATTTCACGTTCATGGTATCCGTCAACGTCGTGGCTGTGGTGATCGTGGGTGGGATGGGCAATATCCCCGGCGTCATCGCCGGAGCGCTGGTGCTGAAGGGCCTGCCTGAGGTTCTGCGTGAACTCCAGGATTACCGCGTGCTGGTCTTTGGCGCTTTGTTGGTGGTCATGATGCTCTGGCGTCCGGCTGGACTTATTCCATCCTCTCGGCGGAAAATGGAGGAACGGAAAGATGCCGGGGTGATCGAGGCTCCCCAGGAAGGGAGGGAGAAATGACCATCGCCCTTGAAACTCGTGGCCTGACCAAGCAGTTCGGAGGCCTGACTGCAGTCGACTCGGTGGATCTGGCAATCGAGGAAAATTCCATCTTCAGTGTCATCGGCCCCAACGGCGCCGGGAAGACCACCTTCTATAACTGCATCACCGGTTTCTACGAACCGGAAATGGGTGAGGTGCTATTCTTCGGAGAATCCCTGGTTGGCTTATCTCCCGATCAGGTTACCTATAAAGGCATTTCCCGCACCTATCAGAATATCCGCCTGTTTGCCAATATGAGCGCCATCGAAAATATTCTTGTGGGTGAGCATTCTCGCATCCGTGGTTCATGGGTGGAAGCAATCCTCCACACGCCACGCGTGGTAAAAGAGGAAAAACAGGCGGTTGAGAAAGCCCGAGAACTGCTGAATTTTGTTGGCTTGGTGGGTTTGGGAGATCAATTGGCCCGCAACCTGCCTTACGGCGCGCAGCGCAGATTGGAAATTGCACGCGCCTTGGGCAGCCAGCCGCGCCTGCTGCTGCTGGATGAGCCGACCGCCGGGATGAACCCGCACGAATCGACCGAGATGATGCACTTCATCCAACGTCTGCGCGACGAACTCGGGATCACCATCCTGTTGATCGAACATGATATGCGCGTGGTCATGGGAATCAGCGAACGCATCGCCGTGTTGGATTACGGCGCCAAGATCGCCGAGGGGACCCCTGCAGAAATACAAGGTAACCCGCGCGTCATCGAAGCCTACCTGGGCAGCGGAGCGGCCTCTGGCCTGAATAACGCTGCACCGCAAGCCGCCTAAGCGAGAATCCTATGCCAATGCTTGAAGTCAATGACATTCATACATATTACGGCAACATCCATGCCATCAAAGGCATTTCGCTGACGGTTGAAAAGGGTGAAATCGTCACCCTGATCGGCTCGAACGGCGCCGGAAAGACCACCACCCTGCGCTCGATTTGCGGGATCCAGAAACCCCGCCAGGGCAGCATCCTTCTAGAAGGCAAAGACCTGGCAGCCTACAAAGCCCACCAGATCGTCTCGAACGGCGTGTCAATGGTACCGGAAGGCCGTGGCATCTTCGCCCGCCTAACCGTGGCAGAGAACCTGGACTTGGGCGCCTATACCCGACGCGACCGGGCTGGCATCCAGCAGGACCTGGAGCGGGTGTACACCATTTTCCCCCGCTTGAAGGAACGCCAGGGCCAAGTGGCCGGGACGCTTTCGGGCGGCGAGCAACAGATGCTGGCCACCGGCCGGGCCTTGATGGCTCGCCCACGCCTGCTCCTGATGGATGAGCCCTCGATGGGCCTGGCGCCCGTCCTGGTGGAAGCTATCTTCGATACCATCAAAACCATCAACAAGGAGGGCACCACCATCCTTCTGGTGGAACAGAACGCCCTGATGGCCCTCTCGATCGCCTCACGCGGCTACGTGATCCAAACGGGACAGATCGTCCTGCAGGACTCGGCAGCCAGGTTGAAGGATAACGAGATGGTCCAAAAAGCCTATCTGGGCATGGAATAAGCCTGGAAATCCGGGGCGGCAGCAAAACTGCCGCCCCGGCTGTTTTACGAATATAATTTACCCATGCCAACTGCTGAGATCCTGACCATCGGCACCGAACTCCTGCTCGGTGAGACGGTCGACACCAATACCCGCTTCATCGCCCGGACCCTGCGCGGCCTGGGCGTGGACCTGTACCGCACCCAGACCGTCGGCGATAATGCCGGGCGGATCGCCGAGGCCGTCCGGGAGGCGATGCAGCGCAGCCAGATCCTGATCACCACCGGTGGACTCGGCCCGACGGTCGACGATCCCACCCGCCAGGCCCTGGCGGACGCTGTCGGCGTGCAGCTCGAATTCCACCCCGAGTTGTGGGAGCAGATTGCCGCCCGGATCGGCCGCTACGGCCGCACCCCCACTGAAAACCAGAAGCGCCAGGCTTACCTGCCCCAGGGCGCCATCGCCATCGAGAATCCGGTCGGCACGGCTCCGGCTTTCATCGTCGAAACGCCCGAAGGCGGAGCCTTGATCACCCTGCCGGGTGTCCCCTCCGAGATGGAAACCCTGCTCATCGATACGGTCGTCCCTTATCTCCAAAAACGATACGCCCTGCACGAGGTCATCAAGGTCCGCACGCTGCACGTGAGCGGGCTGGGCGAAGGCGTGATCGACGACCAGGTCGGTGACCTGGAGACGCTCGCCAATCCGACCGTCGGACTGACCGCCCACTCCGGCGTGGTCGACATCCGCATCGCCGCCAAGGCCGGGACCGAAGCCGATGCGGACGGATTGATCGCCAAAGTCGAGGGGGATGTACGCGCCCGGATGGGAGCCAACCTCTTCGGCGCAGACGATGACACCCTCGAAAAAGTCACCCTGGAGGCCCTGGCGCGGCGCGGCTGGTCACTGGCGACCCTGGAAGACGGCCTGGACGGAGGCTTGCAGGCGAGGCTCGCCCGGGCAGGGCACCCGGCTTATCGAGGCGGGACCAGCCGCGAGGTCCCGGCAGAGCAGATGGACCAGGCGATCCATGAGCTGGGGGCGGAACGATCCGCCTCCGTCGTCCTGGGCGTCCGCCTGGCAGTGTCGGGCGAACAGCAGGACATTTTCATCGACCTGCTCACCCCGGCCGGCCGCGAGCAGCGCCGCCTCACCTATGGAGGACATCCCAGGAATGCTGCGCGCTGGGCGGTCAATAATGCTTTGGACGGGCTGCGCCGGATCGCCCAGGAGGCTGCCTGAGCATGCCGGCCTCTTCGCGGAAACTCCAGCGTTTCGTGGTGGGCTTCTGGGTCGTCAACCTGTTCATCGTGGCGGGCATCCTGGGCGGCTGGTTGTTCATTGCCAACCCGACCGTCCGGGCGGTCTTCGTCAGCCCGACCCCCACGTTCACGAACACGTCGACCGCCACGCCGACCCTTACCCCCACCGAGACTCCCACCCCGACGGCGACGTTCACCCCCACCGACACGGCCACCGCCACGGTGACGCCCACCCCGACCGACACATCCACCCCGACCCCCACGCCGGTCCCGTTCAGCGAGGGGCCGATCGTCATCGGGTATTCGGTGCAGAACCGGCCGCTGGACGTCTACCGCTTCGGTACGGGACCAGTCGAGCGGCTGATCGTTGCCGGGATGCACGGCGGGAGTGAATACAATACGGTCGAACTGGCCGACCAGTTGATGGCCTACATCCTCGCCCATCCTGAAACGATCCCCGCCGACAAGACCCTCTACGTTCTCGAAGACTTGAACCCCGACGGGGTCGCCAAAGGCAAGAATTACCTCGGCCGGCCGAACGCCGACAATGTGGACCTGAACCGCAACTGGCCGGCCAACTGGCAAAAGGGCTGGCCGCTGCAGGGTTGCTGGCCGGTGCCGATCAGCGCCGGGACGGGCCCGGCCTCGGAGCCGGAGACCAAGGCCTTGATGGCCTTCATCGAGATGCACCACTTCGACGCCCTGATCAACTATCACAGCGCCGCCCTGGGCATCTTCCCCGGCGGGTTGCCGCCGGACGACAAGTCCAAAAGCCTGGCCGTGGCAGTCAAGGCCGTCTCCACCTATCCATACCCTCCGCTGACCGAAGGCTGCCTGGTAACCGGCGGCTTCACCGACTGGGCCGACGTCTATGGGATCGCCGCCCTCGACATCGAACTGACCGATCATACGCACACCGATTTCGACATGAATTTGAAAATCCTCAATGTGTTGTTGACCTGGACGAAGTAAAATGAGAACAGGCGGAATCCCGGATTACCCGCCCATCAATACCGGCTGCAGCGATCCCGGCGAGTTGACCGATCATATGCACACGGATTTTTATATGAACCTGCAAGTCCTGGTAACCTGGAAACCGTAAAGGAAGACCATGACCAAAAAAGCCGACCTTTTGCTCGTGAACGCCCTCGTCCTGACGATGGACGAAGAGATGAACCAGTACGAACCCGGGGCGGTGGCTGTCAGCGGGGACGCCATCCTGGCAGTCGGACCGGAAGCCGATGTCCGCAAGGCTTACCAGGCCGCCCAGGTCCTCGACTGCGGCGGCAAGGTCCTGATGCCAGGCCTGGTGAACGCCCACACGCACGTCCCGATGACCCTGCTGCGCGGGCTGGCCGATGACCTGCGCCTGGATGTCTGGCTGATGGGATACATGATGCCGGTGGAGCGCGAATTCGTCTCGCCCGACTTCGTCCGGCTGGGCACGCAGCTGGCCTGTGCGGAACTGATCCGCAGCGGCGTGACCTGTTTTGCCGACATGTATTATTTCGAGGAGGATATCGCCAAAACCACCGCCGAGGCCGGGCTGCGAGCCGTCTGCGCCCAGAGCGTGATGAAGTTCCCCACGCCGGACGCAAGCTCGTACGAAGATTCGCTGGCCGCCTCCCGGGATTTCATCCAGAGATGGAAAGGGCATCCGCTGATCACCCCTTCGGTAGCCCCGCACGCGCCCTACACCTGCACGCCCGAGATCCTGCGGGCGACCGCCCAACTGGCTGTCGAATTCGACGTTCCGCTCCATACCCACATCTCCGAGACCGCCCTGGAAGTGGAGAACATGCGCCGGGAGAACGGCATGCCGGTGGTCCCCTACGTCAAGAAGCAGGGCTTGTTCGACGCCAAGGTGCTGGCGGCGCACTGCGTCCACATCGACGAGGGTGAGATGCGCACCCTTCAGCACGCCGGGGCGGGCGTGGCCCACAATCCATCCTCCAACCTGAAGCTGGCCTCCGGATTTGCGCCGGTCCAGAAGATGTTGGACGTCGGCTTGAACGTCGGGATCGGCACGGACGGTCCGGGCTCGAACAACGATATGGACATGTTCGAGGAGATTCGCCTGGCGGCCTTCGTGGCCAAGTGCGTGAGCAACGATCCGACCTCCGTCCCCGCCGCGACCGCCCTGAAGATGGCCACCCGGCTCGGGGCGAAGGCCATGCACCTGGGCGAACTGACCGGATCGCTCGAACCCGGCAAGCGGGCCGACCTGATCCTGGTGAACCTGGACAACCTGCACAACTCGCCGCGCTTCCAGCGCGAAAGGTCCAATACTTACGCCCAGCTGGTCTATGCCGGCAAGGCGACCGACGTCACGGACGTGATGGTGAACGGAAAATGGTTGATGCAGGGACGCAAGCTGCTCGGCCTGGACGAAGATGCAATCAAACAGGCAGCCCGGGAATATGCCCGCCGGATCGACAGCTTCCTGATCGAGCGCGAACAGTCCGTCTTCTCCAAGCTGGTCGCCCTGGGCGGCTCGGCGGAGGAGGAATCCTTCGAGGTGCAGGTCAAGGTGCAGTTGAAGATGGACGAGGCCGCAGCCGTCCTGGAAGCGCTCAAGAAGCCCGGGATCGAGATCCTGCGCAAGAAGCATTATCACCAACACGACATCTATTTCACCTTCGGCGACCCGGCCCAGGGCTGGCTGCGCTACCGGGAGGACGAGATGGTCGACGAAAAGGAGCAGATTACCGGGGTCCGCAGCCGGTTGACGCTGATCGGGCCCTCCCGTGAGGGGGATTTCGCCCACGACGTGCTTCTCTCGCGCATCCGCTACTTTGCCCCGGCTGCCAACAGCCTGCGCTTCTACCGCGAGTACTTCAAGCCTGCCGGCGAGACCGCCATCGATAAGGACCGCCTGCGCTGGCTGGTGCGCTACAAAGACGAGGAATTCTTCATCAACCTCGACCGGGTCGAGACGCCCGACCTGGGTTACTACCTGGAAATCAAGAGCCGCACCTGGAGCCGCCGCGACTCCGAGGAGAAGGCCAGCTGTTCCACGGAACTGATCCTGCTTCTGGGCGGATCGCTCGATCAGACGGTCACGAAGGATTACGTCGAAATTGCCGAGCAGCAGTGATGCCGGCATTGCCAAAACCGGCGATTGCCGGTATGCTAGTCCATGAAACCAAGGAGTGATCCTGAATGCGCAAGTTCCTCGCCGTCGTCTGTGCCATCTTTTTCGTCCTGACCGCCATCCTGGCATTGCTGCTCTTCAACATCGACCGTCGCCTGCTCGTCCCGGGAACCTACAAGCTCGCCCTGGCCCGCCAGCAGGTCTACGCCCGCCTGCCGCGCATCCTGGCCGAACAGGTGGTCATGACGATGAATTACAACCCCTGCGCGGCCGACCCGCTGAAGTGCGAGAACCTTACGCCCGATTTCAAAGCTTGCGCCAAGACGGTTCTCGGCGACCAGCGTTACACCGCCCTCAGCGGCGGGGTCGAGCAACCCAGCGAGGCCGAGCTTCAACAGCTCCAGGCTTGCATCGATAAGTATGTGCCGGATCTGCAGTCCCAGCAGAACGCCGGGAACTCGTCCAGCGACCAGAGCCCGTTCAAATCCCTGAGCGTGGGCGACATGGAAACTGTCATCTCCACGTTGATGCCGCCAGCTGAATTGAAGGCTACCACCGAAAGCATCCTCGACCAGGTCTTCGCCTACATCGATGGTCAACAAAATACGCTGACGATTTCCCTGGTCAGCCTGAAAAAGCGCCTGTCCGGCCCGGCCGGGTTGGAGGCGGTCCTCAAGATCATCCGCTCCCAGCCGGCCTGCACCGACCAGCAATTGATTGACATGCAGAAAGTATTCAACTCCAACAGCGGAACGCTGATCTTATGCCGTCCGACCGAGGACCAGTTGACGATGATGACCCCGACGATCCAGGCCGACATCCGCTCCGCAGCCGCCCAGATCCCGGATACCCGCACCATCACCCCGGCAGCGGTCGCCAACCCGGCCGATTTCGGTCCGCTGGGGAAAGGTCCCGTCGGAGGAATCCGCCTGGCCCACCTGATTCTGCGGCTCAGCCCGGACCTGCCGCTCTTCTTCCTGCTTCTGCTCAGCTTCCTGGCAGTTCGCTCCCCGAAAGGCTGGTTGCGCTGGTGGGGAATCCCCTTCTTCATCACCGGAATCTTCGCTGCGGCTTTTGGCGTCGTCAGCCTGGTCTTCTTCGAACAGGCCTGGTTGACGGTACTCGCCGGACGCATCCCGCCTTACCTCTCCCTCGGGACGGTCAGCCTGCTCCATGACCTGGTACGCGCCATCCTGCAGTCCTACCTGGGCGGGATCCTGTTCGGCGGGATCGCCCTCCTGGTGCTCGGCCTGGCGCTTTGGATCATCTCGGCCTTCATCAAGGACAAAGTCGAGCCCATTCCCGAACCGGTCTCCCTCCCGGCAGCCTCCTGATCCAACCTCGACCGTCGCAGCCTGCGGCGGTCGTCTTTTTAATCCGCTGCAACATTTCAGCCGGTCTGCCTGTATAGTATATAGACATGGACGAACGCAACCTGGCCCAACTCGCCGTGAGCGGTGATCGACAGGCCTTCGGCGAACTGGTACAGATCCACCAGGCCGGAGTGTATAACGTCGCCTACCGGATGCTCGGCGAGCGCCGGGATGCCGAGGATGCCGCCCAGGAAGCGTTCATCCGGGCCTTTCGCTCCATCCGCAGCCTGGATCCGGATCGCTCCGCCGGCCCCTGGCTGAAGAAGATCGCCGTCAACATCTGCCTGAACCGGCTGGAGCGGCGCGAAACCTCCCCTTTGGACGAGGAAGGTCCTCCCGAAACTGACCGTCAAAATCCCGGGCCCGAGTCCCAGGCCATCCAGCGGGAGACCGGCCGCCAGGTCCGGGAGGCCCTGTTGAGCCTGCCGCCGCGCTACCGGGCTGCCATCGAGCTGCGCCATTTCCAGGAGCTCAGCTACGACGAGATCGCCGCCGCCCTGGATCGCCCCCTCTCGGACGTCAAATCCGACCTGTTCCGGGCCCGCAAATTGCTGGCCGAACGCCTGAAGAAGATCGCATGAATACACGCGCCGTCCACACCCTCAAGACCGTCTTCCTCCTGATCCTGGCTCTCTGGCTGGCCGTCTCGACCGGATTGGTCTACCTGGTGACGTTACATAGCCGGGTGGTCCACGCCGAGATCAGTATGGGAACCGGCCTGGTGCTCCTGTGGGTCTTCCTGGGCGGCGCATCGATGGTCCTGCTGCGGGGACGCATCCGCATCCTCGTCCTGGGCATCCGCCTGCCCTGGCAAGTCAAGTTCGTGCTCTTCGCCACCCTGCTGGCCATGCTCGAGGAGGCCGTCACGGTCGGGATGACCAATCTGGCGCCCGCCTTCGGGGTCCGCATCGGCGAAGCCTATATCACCGCCTCGGCGAACTACTGGGACGTGGTCTTGCACCACAGTGTGGTCGTCTTCATCCCTTGGTTCGTCGCCTGGGCCCTGCTCCTGAAACGCTACGACTTTTCCCCCTTCTGGGTCTTCCTGCTGACCGGCTTGAACGGTCTGCTGGCGGAAACGCTCACCTTCGGGCCGCAGCACCTGAGCGAATTCGGCCTGTGGATCTTCGTCTACGGATGGATGGTCTACCTGCCGGCGTACTGCCTCCCGACCGCCGCCCGGCGGGGCGCCCACCCGCCGAAGGTTTGGCACGCCCTGCTGGCCTTCCTCCTGCCCTTCCTGCTCAGCATCCCCTGGGCCGTGGCGCTCCACTTTATCTTTCCCAACCACCCCAATATCCACTTTCCTCCCATCCAGCCATGAACCATCTTACCGAAACCCAACTCAACGAATATCTCGACGATACCCTGTCTGCCGCCCGACGGACACAGGTCGAGGCGCACCTGTCCACCTGCGCCGCCTGCCGGGCCGAATTGAAGGCCCTGCGAGGCGTCTTCCAGGCCCTGGCGGCCCTGCCCGAGGCCTCCCTGCCACGCGATCTGACTCCGTCGGTCATAAGGAACGCATCCGGGCAAACGATCGCCTTCGGCTGGAGGCTGGCCCTGGCCGCCCAGGCCGGGCTGGCCATCGGGCTGATCGTCGTCTTCGCCCGCATCTTCTCCAGCATGTTCCATCCCAGCCTCGTGCTGCAGCCGCTCCTGGCGGGCTGGATAAGCCTGGTCGGTCCCATCTCTTTCGGCTTCCCGACGATCCACTTCCCGAAACTGGTCCTGCCTGGCCTCCGTCTGCCGATCCCGACATCCGCGGCGGCCATCTTATTGGCAGTCGTGGTCCTCTTATGGGTGCTCGGCAACTCCAGGCTTCTCCGCAATGGATCGGAGGTGAACCGATGAAACGGCCGCTCATCGCCGCGCTGCTCATCCTCCTCGTGGCTGCCCTGGCCTGTTCGTCGACGCCGGCGGGTACCCCGGCGCCCATCCCGACCCTGGCCGGTTCCCCGCTCGATCTGGGGCGGACCGCCTACGGGTTTTTCCCCTCCCCGCCCGAGGTGAGCACCCAAAGTGTGATCGACACGTACAAGGCGATCGGCCAGCATGCCGACGTGGTCCTGCTCCAGCAGAACATCCCCTGGACGGATTTCGCCAAAGGCCCGGACGTCCCCTCGGCCAACATCACCGACATCCACAACCAGTACATCCTGGCGCACCAGAACGGGCTGGATGTGGTCTTCGTGGTCGACCCGCTGAACGGACTGAACCGCCGGGAATTCGCCGGGTTGCCCTTCGGCTGGAAGGCCAGCTTCGCCAATCCGCAGGTGCGGGCCGCCTATACCAATTTCACCCTGCGGATCGTACGCGAGTTCCACCCGCGCTACCTGGGATTGGCGTCCGAGATCAACACCTACCAGGATACCCACCCGGAGGATTTCCCGAACTTCCTGAGCCTTTACAACACGGTCTACGACCAGGTCAAGGCCGCCTCACCGGAAACGCAGGTCTTCGTGACCTTCCAGTGGGAGGAATTGAACAACCTGATGCCATCGGTGGCCCACGGGAAAGCGAATACGATCGACTGGGACCAGATCGAGCAGTTCGAGCCCCGGCTGGACGTGTGGGCCATTTCCTCCTACCCGTTCGTGATCTACAAGAGCGGCGCACAGATTCCGCCCGACTACTACTCTCCCCTGTTGACGCATACTACGAAGCCGCTGGCCGTGGCCGAAGGCGGATTCACCTCCGCGCCGGTCGGGCCATTCTCAGGCTCCCCACAGGACCAGGTGGATTACATCACGGCCATCCACACCCAGATCGGCGGTCCCCGCCTGGCCTTCTGGATCTACCTGCTCATCAACGATTTCGACCTGAATTCATATGCCCGGCTCATGCGCCAGCAGGGCCAGAGCGCCGATGTGAACACCCTGGGAATGTTCGCCTCCGTCGGCCTGACCGCTTCCGACCGCACGCCCAAACCCGCCCTGCAGGTATGGGACGGTTTCCGCACAGGGGATGGAAATCCCTGAAATCCTAATCTGTTCTGTCAAGGAGAAAATGTCATGAGCATCATTCCCGCCATCCTGTTGTTCATCGTCGGCGTCCCGGTCAGCATCATCGGCCTGATCGCCCTGTTCTCGGCGCTGATCCTGCTGCTGCCGGAACCCGTCCAGCAAGCCCGCGCCAACCTGGAGGTCCATCCCTGGCGATCGATCTTCCTCGGCTTCCTGAACCTGTTCGGGGCAGGCCTTATCCTCGCCCTGCTCCAGACACTGTCGAACCAGTTGTGGGAGTTGAGGGGAGTCTTCAATGTCGTTACGGCCCTCTTCGCCATCTACCTGGCGATCCCATCCCTGATCGGCCTGAGCGCGGTGATCCTGGTGACCGGCGCCCGCCTCGGCGCAACCCGCCGGCCCTTCTTCACCAGCCTGAGAGGCGGAGGCCTGCTCCTGCTGGCCTGTCTGACCCCGATCGTCGGGTGGTTCGTCTTCTCGCCGCTGGTCCTGGCCGCCAGCATTGGCTCGGTCATCGGCATCCTGGCCAAGCCGAGAACGCCCCGGACCGACCCGGTGATGAAGGAAAAGAAACAGAAGCCCGTGGAGGCATCGAAGCCTTCCGCCTAGGATTCGCTCCATCCCGGCCATAAGGTAAAATAGCAGGCAGACTCCGCTGCCTGCTATTTTTTTCTTTCCATGAAACACATCCAGGCTTTTTTGACCCCCTCCTTCGCCGGGAACATCCCCCGGTTCTTCGTCTTCCGGGCCTTGTACAATTTCATGCTGTTCCTGCCGGTCTGGGTCATCTTCCTGCAGCGGGACCACGGCCTCAGCCTCACCCAGGTGACTTTCGTGGATTTCGCCTTCTGGATCACCATGGCCGTCACCGAGGTCCCGACCGGGGCGGTGGCGGATACGCTCGGGCGGAAGCTCTCCAACCTGATCGGTGTGGGCCTGACCGCCGTCTCGCTCCTGCTGTTCGGATTGACCCCGGATTACGCCCTCCTGCTGGTCGCCAACTCGCTCTGGGCGGTGGCGATGACATTCATCTCGGGGGCGGACCTGGCCCTTTTCTACGACACCCTGCGGACCCTCGGCAGGGAGGACCAATACCAGCTCTACCGCGGCCGCCTGCAGGCGGTGACGCTTATTTCCATCGCCGTCAGCAGCGGCCTGGGCGGCCTGCTGGGCGCTTATAACTTACGGGCGACCTTCACCATCACCGCCGCCGTCCTGGCTGTGGCATTCGTCGTCGTCCTTCTGTTGAAGGAACCGCCCCGTGAACCGGACCGGGAAACCGGCAAGCACCTGGGCTATCTCGGGACCCTGCGGATCACCTGGCAGACCATCCTGCGCCTGCCCGGGCTGCGCTACGCCCTGCTCTACTCGAACCTGGTCCCGCTGGTCGGCTCGGCCATCCAGGCCACATTCATCCAGCCGTATGCCGTCGAGGTCGGGTTACCGATCGTCATCCTGGGGATCGTCAGCCTGGGGCTGCGCCTTTTCCAGATCGCCGGCTCGACGTATTCCACCCGCCTGGTGAGGTTCTTCGGGGAATGGCGCTGGCTGCTGATCGCCCCGCTCTTCGAGATCGGCGGGGTGCTGGCACTGGGCGGGGTGAACGGGCCCTGGGGAATCCTCGTTTTCGCGGTCGGTGGGCTGGCCGGCTCGGCCACCACCCCCCTGGTCGAAAGCCTCATCCTGCGCCAGACGCCCGGGAACATCCGGGCGACCATCCTGTCGGTCGATTCGCTGGTATTCCGGCTGATGCTGGCCGGGATCGGTCCACTGCTGGGCATCCTGGGCGACCGGGCGGGCATCCCGTACGCCTTCGTCGCCGCGGCCGGCGGGACCGGATTTTTGGTTTTGCTGACGTTGCTCTTCTGGATGCGCTTGAAACCGCCCCTGCCTGCTGTGAACGAGTAGGTCACGCTTACGCGTGACCTGTTTTTTATGGACAGTTATTCTGCAAGTGCTGCTCGAAGGTTTCGGCGAAATTGTGCAGGCCGGAACCGTCGCAGCGGGCCTGGAAGAACAGATAACTGCTCTGGGCCGGGTTCGCCACCGCCTGCAGGGCGGCCGGGCCGGGATTGGAGATCGGTCCCGGGGGCAGCCCGGGGTTGACATAGGTATTGTACGGGGAGTTGAACTGCAGATCGTCCAGGCTGAGCGGATTGGTCCACCAGGTGCCCTGGCCGATGTTGTATCCCAGGGCATACTGCACGGTCGGGTCGGACTGCAGGTCCATCCCGGCCGCCAGCCGGTTGTAGAAGACCGAGGCGATCATCGGCATTTCATCGGCCACCACCGCCTCCCGCTGGATGATCGACGCCAGGGTGACGGCCTGGTAGACCGTCAGCCCGTGCGACTCGAGCCCGGCTCGCAGGTCGGGGGTCAGGCCGGAAGTGAAGCCCTGCAACAGGACCGAGACGAGCTGGTCCGCCGTGGTGGTGCGCGGCAGGGTGTAGTTGCCGGGGGCCAGGAACCCTTCAGCGGAGGCTCCGGCCGGCCAGAAATCCAACGGATGGAGCGGGGAGGCGGCCGCCTTGACGAAGGCGGGCGGATCGATGCTCAGGCCGGAGGTCGGCAGCGAGCGGGCGATCTCCTCCATCCGCCAGCCTGGCAGGACGCTGAAGGTCACTTCGGTCAGGCTGGAAGACCGGAGCATGTCGGCGATCGTCCGGGCGGTCATGGCCGGGCTCAGGCGGTAGGTGCCGGTCTGGATAAAGGTGTCGCCGCCGGTCCAGATCAGGTAGACCCGGAAGGTGTCCGCGTTGCGGATCAGGCCTTCCTGTTCGAGCCGCCCGGAGATCTCCACCGCATTTTCACCCTCCTGGATGACGAAGAGCTGCTCGGCGCCGGCGGGGTCGCGCGGCTCATTCAGGTCCGCCACATTCCAGACCAGGGTGATCGAGTCGCTGAAACGCCCCCAGGCGCCCAGGGCCGGCGTGGGCGGACCGAAGGAACGTTCGGCCAGCGCCGGGACGATCAGGGCGGCGCCAAAAACCAGGATCGCCAGCAGGAGGGCAAACAACAGCAGAATGGGAAAACAGGAATTTCGACGTTTCATTTTGGATTTTCAACCCGGGCATCCAGGTAGGACTGCAACAGGACGGTTGCGGCCAGGTCGTCCAGGTGGCCGGAGCGGTTCTTGCGCGAGGCGCCCATCTGGAGGCGGGCGGCCCGGGCGTCCTGGGTGGTAAAGCCCTCCTCCCAGAGGACCACCGGCAGGCTCGTCTGGGTCTGCAACGCTTCAGCGAAACGGGCGGACTGACGGCCGGCAAAGGTCGGTTTGCCTTCGTCATCGAGGGACTGCCCAACCACGATCAAGCCGACACCCTGAGCAGCCGCCTCTTGGGCTACCGCCGCAGCATCCACCAGCCGGGCGACGTGCTGCAGAACCGCCAGCGGATTGGCGATGGTGCCGGTCGGGTCGCTGACGGCCAGGCCGATGCGCTTGGAGCCGGGATCCACGGCAAGGATTCTCATCCGCTTACTCTCATCGGCGGATCATTCCGAGGCGATCGCCGGGCGGGCGATGTGGACCGAGATCCGGAACGGGACCACCGGCAGCCAGGGCCACCACGCCGGCGTCAGGAGGAGGCGCGGCGATATTTCCAGCGGCATCGACTGGTAAAGGCGCACGACGGCATCGGCCGGGCGGCGGCCCTGGGCCAACTCGACCGCTTCCAGCGGATCGAGCCTGGCCTGGAGGAGGCGTTCGGCTTTCAGCTCCCAGCGGGTGGTCCCATCCTGGTCGGTTTGCGTGGAACCGGTGACCGCCGCCACGCCGCTGGTGAAGCCCGGGATCGGCTCGAATCCCGCCGGGATATTCGCATCCAGGGCCAAGCCTGCCAGGCTGTTCATGTCGTCCATGGTGGCATATTGCGCCTGGCACTGCAGATTCATCGTCAGGGAAAGCGTATCCCCGGTCTGGTCGGGGGCCGGGAAATAGCTCTCCGAGATCACCTGGGAAACCTTGGCCGTATCCGGGAAATACAGGTCGCCGGGGGCCAGGCTCGCCGGCAGCGCCGTCTTGCATTCCGCCAGGATCTCGGCTTCCAAGGCGGCATGCAAGGCCGTCCGGTCGTCTGCCGTCTGGACCGGGGCCTTCTTCTGTGTGCCGCCGGAGGTCGGGCCGGGGTTGGTCACAGCCAGACTGGTCCCCAGGTCGCCCTCGATGGCCACCAGCATATCGGCCGGCAGGTTCCCGGAAGGGCCTGCATCCACCGCCTGGACCGGCACGTCCATCGTCTTGCCCACCCCGGCGGCCACCACCGCGTCGCTCACCGTGGCGAAGCGGACCGGAGAATTGCCGGTGCTGCGGACGACCGTCCCGGAGGGAATGCCAACCACCCCGGTGGTCAGGTTGCTGAAACGGACCATGCCGGCCGCCGTGCCGGCCGGGATGGTCAGCGTACCAGTGACGGGAGCGGTCTTCGAGCGTTCAATGCTGGTGAAGGTCATCCGGGCCGGGATGCTGC
>Ga0335071_10000758_pt1 | contig 34978 bp, 27 predicted proteins | sample Lox_Sample_15_FD_206724 | JGI IMG/M metagenome (GOLD analysis project Ga0335071, IMG submission 206724) | Soil microbial communities from Loxahatchee National Wildlife Refuge, Florida, United States - Lox_Sample_1.5 | ecosystem: Environmental > Terrestrial > Soil > Wetlands | place: USA...
GCGAGATCGAGCCCGCCACGGAGGCGCTGGACCATCGAGCCGGCGAGGGTCGTCACGGGCAGGCGATGCGTCTCGATCTGCGCCAGCGCGCCCTGATAGCTGCTGCCGCGCCGGTCGGTGACCAGGGCCAGGCGATAGCTGCGCGCGGACAGCGCCCGCGCCAGTGCTTCCGCCGGGAACACGTGGCCACCGGTGCCGCCGGCCGTCAGAACGATGAGCGGGGCGGCACTCATTCCAGCTCTCCCGGGCCGAAGCGCTTGCGCGTCAGCGCCAGCACGAAGCCGACGCCGATCGCGAGCGATAGCAGCGAAGACCCGCCGTAACTGATGAACGGCAACGTCATGCCCTTGGTCGGGATCAGGTTCAGGGTCGATCCCATGTTGATCAGCGCCTGCAGGCCGAACTGGGTCATCAGGCCGGCGACCGCGAGCAGGATGAAGAGGTTGGATTCCTGCAGCGCGCGGGCGAAGCCGCGCAGGACGATGAAGCCGAACAGCGCCACCACGATCAGGCAGGCGATCAGGCCGAATTCCTCGCCGGCGACCGCGAAGATGAAGTCGGTATGCGCATCGGGCAGGACCGACTTCACCGTGCCCTCGCCGGGGCCCACGCCGAACAGCCCGCCGTTGAGGAAGGCCTCGAGCGCCGTGTTGATCTGGTAGGTGTCGCCCGCCTGCGGATCGAGGAAGCGGTCGACGCGGCTCGCCACGTGCGGGAACACGAAATAGGCGGCGACCAGGCTCGCGACGCCGCTGCCGCCCAGCAGCAGCACCCACAGCATGCGCAAGCCCGCCAGGAAGAACTGGCTGAACCACACCGAGGTGATGACGATCGTCATGCCGACGTCCGGCTGCAGCAGCAGCAGCGAGACGACGAGGAAAAAGAGGCCGATCGCGATGAGATCGCCCGGGAACCGCTCGTGCTTGCGCTGGGTGGCGAACAGCCAGGCGGCGACCACGGCGAAGGTCGGCTTGACGAACTCCGACGGTTGGATCGACAGGCCGGGCAGGTGGATCCAGCGCCTGGCCCCCTTGATCTCGACGCCGACGACGAACGTGGCGGCGAGCAGGGACACCGCAATCACGAATCCGACGAGGGCCAGGATCCGCACGGCGCGCGGGCTCAGCATCGAGATCGCGACCATGATCGCGATCGCCGGAATGAAGAGGCCGATCTGCCGCCGCACGAAGAAGAAGGGGTCGAGCCCGATGCGCGTGGCGACGGCCGGTGTCGCCGCCATGGCGAGCACGACGCCGAAGCCGATCAGGCAGCTGAGCGCCGCCAGGGTCCAGTGGTCCACGGTCCACCACCAGCGGGCGAGCAGGGAGGTGTCGGCGCGCGCGATGTTCATGCGTGGCCTCCGTCCGGCTGCGGCGGGCGTGCGCCCGGCAGCGCCAGGGCGAGCTTGCGGAAGGCATCGCCGCGCGCCTCGAAGCTCGTGAACTGGTCGAAGGACGCGCAGGCGGGCGACAGCAGCGCCACGGCCCCTCGCGCCTTGCCACCGGCCGTATCGCGATGCGCCGCGGCCACCGCCGCGTCCAAGGTTCCGGTGATCTCGTGCGGCACCGAGCCGAGCGTGCGCGCGAACGCGGGGGCCGCCTCACCGATCAGATAGGCGCGGCGGATGCGCGGGAACAACGGCACGAGGGCGTCGATGCCGCCCTCCTTCGGCTTGCCGCCCGCGATCCAGTAGATCTGGTCGTAGCAGACGAACGCCTTGGCGACCGCGTCGGCGTTGGTTGCCTTGCTGTCGTTGATGAAGGGCACGCCATCGACCACCGCCACCAGCTCCTGGCGGTGCGGCAGCCCCGGATACGAGGCGAGAGCGGCCGCGATCGCGGCGGCACTGACGCCCACCGCACGGCAGGCCGCGTAGGCGGCCGCGGCGTTCTGCCAGTTGTGCGTGCCGGGCAGGGTCGGGATCGGATTGAGATCGGCCACTTTGGCCGGCGTGCCTCCGATCGCGTCGTAAAGGATGCCCGCCTCGACATAGACGCCGCGGTCCAGCCGGCGCGCGGCCGAGATCGGGATCACGGTCGCGGCACCCTGCTTGATGAGATCGGCATGGATGCCGCGGCAGATATCGTCGTCGACGCCGATGACGGCGGTCTGCGGCGTCTTCTGGCCGCGGTAGATCAGCCGCTTGGCCGCGACATAGCCGTCCATGCCGCCGTGGCGGTCGAGATGATCGGGAGTCACGTTGATCAGCACGGCCACGTCGAAGACGAGCGAGGGCGTCAGCTCGAGCTGATACGACGACATCTCGAGCACGTAGAGCCCGTCGCCCACAGGATCGAGCGCCAGCACCGGCGTGCCGATATTGCCGCCGACCGCCACACGCCGGCCGGCCTTGGCCAGGATGTGGCCGACGAGAGCGGTCGTCGTCGACTTGCCGTTGGTCCCCGTAATGCCGATGTAGCTCGCCCGCCGCTCGCTGCGCGCGAGCAGCTCGATGTCGCCGATGATCTCGACCCCGTTCTTCCGGGCAAGGGCCGCGACCGGGTTCGGCTTGGGATAGGTGTGCGGGATGCCGGGGCTGAGGACGAGGCTCGTCACCTCGTCCCAGTCGCACTGCGCGAGATCGACTGGCTCGAAGCCGCGTCCCTTCGCGGTGGCGCGGCCCTTCTCGCTGTCGTCCCACGCCCATACCTCGGCGCCGCCGGCGCGCAGCGCCGCGGCGGTCGCGAGCCCGGACTTGCCGAGGCCCATGACCGCGATCTTGCGGCCTGCGAGGAAGGCGAGGTTGATCACGGGCGGCTCACCTCAGCTTCAGGGTGGAGAGGCCGGCCATGGCCAGGATCAAGGCGATGATCCAGAAGCGGATGACGATCGTCGGCTCCTTCCAGCCCTTCTTCTCGAAGTGGTGGTGGAGCGGCGCCATCATGAACACGCGCTTGCCGGTCAGCTTGAACGAGGCGACCTGCACGATCACCGACACGGTCTCGAGCACGAACAGCCCGCCGATGATCGCGAGCACGATCTCCTGCTTGATCGCGACGCTGACCGCACCCAGCGCTCCGCCCATCGACAAGGAGCCGGTGTCGCCCATGAAGATCGAGGCGGGCGGGGCGTTGAACCACAGGAAGCCGAGGGCCGCCCCGACCAGGGCCGAGCACAGCACCGCGAGCTCGCCGGTCCCGGGCACGTGATTGATCAGGAGGTAGTTGGAGAAGATCGCGTTGCCGACGAAGTAGGAGAACACGGCGAAGCTTGCGGCCGCGATCATCACCGGGACGATCGCCAGCCCGTCGAGCCCGTCGGTGAGGTTCACCGCGTTCGACGCGCCGATCATCACGAACATCGCGAACGGGAAGAAGAACCAGCCGATGTTGAACACGGCCGACTTGAACATCGGCATGACCACGGCGGTGGCGATCGGGTCGCGCGTGATCGAGGTGATCCAGAGGGTCGCCGCGAAGGAGAAAGCCGCCTGCACGATGAGCTTGTTCTTGCCCGGCAGCCCCTTGGTGTTGCGCTTGGTGACCTTGAGGAAGTCGTCGACCCAGCCCACCAGGCCGAAGCCGAGTGTCACCATCAGCACCGACCACACATAGCCGTTGCGCAGATCGGCCCACAGCAGCGTGGAGATGGTCACGGCAAGGAGGATCATCACGCCGCCCATGGTCGGCGTGCCCTTCTTGGTCAGGAGATGGCTCTCCGGTCCGTCGAGGCGGATCGGCTGGCCTTCCCGCTGCTTGCGCCGCAGCCAGTCGATGATCGGCTGGCCGAAGACGAAGCAGATGACCAGCGCGGTCAGGGTGGCACCGCCGGACCGGAACGTCAGATAGCGGAAGAGATTGAGCGGACCGAATTGGTCGGAGAGCGGTGCGAGCAAGTTGAAGAGCATTCTTCCTCCCGTTCAGCCTTTCTGGCCTTCTTGCGCGAGCAGCGCGTCGACGATCCGGCCCATGCGGCTGCCGAACGAGCCTTTGACCACCACGACATCGCCCGGGCGCAACGCCGCGCGCACGAGCGGCAGCAGGGCATCCGAGGCCGGCGCATGCGCGCCGCGACGTGCTGCCGGCAGCGCCTCGTGCAGGCGGTGCATGTTGGCGCCGCAGGTGAACACGAGATCGACGCCGGCCGCGGCCAGAGGTGCTGCAAGACCGGCGTGCAGCTCGGGCGCGGTCGGCCCCAGCTCGAGCATGTCGCCGAGCACGGCGACGCGCCGGCCGCCCGGGCCGGGCTCGGCCGCCTTCAGCACGTCGAACGACGCGTGCATCGACACGGGGCTTGCGTTGTAGCTGTCGTCGATCAGCTCGTACGTGCCGCCCGGGAGCGGCACGCGATGGCGTTGCCCGCGGCCTTTCTGGGCGGCGAACTGCGCGAACGCCGCCGACGCCGCTTCGATGTCGACGCCGAGGGCATCGCAAGCCGCGAGCACGGCCAGGGTATTGAAGGCCCAGTGGCGGCCCGGAGCGCCGATCCGGTAGGTCAGGCGCCGGCCTTCGGCCTCGGCGGTCACGGTGGAGGCGGTGGGCTCGGGCTTGAACTCTGCGAGGCGGTACTCGGCGCGCGCATCGGCGCCGAATCCCACGACGCGCGCAGCGCCGCGCGCCCGGGCGCGCCCGGCCAGGAACTCGAAGAAGCGGTTGTCGCGATTGAGCACTGCCACGCCGCCGCCGCGGTCGAAGCCCTCGAAGATCTCCGCCTTGGCGGCCGCCACCCCGTCGATGCCGTCGGCGAAGTTCTCGGTGTGCACGCCCTCGACCGTGGTGATGATCGCGGCGTGGGGGCGCACGAGCCGGGCGAGCGGGGTGATCTCGCCGGCATGGTTCATGCCGATCTCGAACACCGCGAACTCGGCGTCATCCGGCAGGCGCGCCAGGGTCAGCGGCACGCCGATGTGGTTGTTGAAGCTGGCTGCACTGGCGTGCGTCGGGCGCTTCGGGCGGCCGCCGGCATCGAGCGCCAGGCGCAGCGCATCCTTGGTACTCGTCTTGCCGACGCTGCCGGTCACGGCCGCGACGCGGGCGCGGCTGCGCGCGCGCGCGGCGCGGCCCAATCCTTCGAGGCCGCGCAAGGTGTCTGCCACGACGAGCAGCGGCGCCGCTGCGGGCACATCGGCCGGGATGTGCGCCACCATGGCCGCCGCAGCACCTGCGGCCAGCGCCGCGGCGACGTGGTCGTGCCCGTCGTGGTTCGGCCCCTTGAGCGCCACGAACAAATCGCCCTTCTGCACGGTGCGGCTGTCGATCGACACGCCAGTCGCGGCAAATGCCGCCGTTGTCCGGCCGCCGGTCGCGGCCGCTGTGTCTTGCGCGGTCCAGAGCGCAGCATTCATGCCGCACCTCCGTTTGGAGTGCTGGCATCGATGGCCGCGACCGCCTCGCGCGCGACCTCGAGGTCGTCGAAGGGATGGACGGTGCCGGCCACGATCTGGCCGCGCTCGTGCCCCTTGCCGGCAATGACGAGCAGGTCGCCGCCTGCGAGCTCCTCGACCGCCACCTGGATCGCCGTCCGCCGGTCGCCGATCTCGCGCGCACTGGGGCAGGCGGCCAGGATCTGCCGGCGGATGAGGGCTGCATCCTCGTTGCGCGGATTGTCATCGGTCACGATCACGCGGTCGGCGAGGCGCTCGGCGATCGCCCCCATCTGCGGCCGCTTGCCGGCGTCGCGGTTGCCGCCACAGCCGAACACCACGACGAGCCGCCGGGTGGCGTGCGGCCGCAAGGCCACGAGGATGGTTTCGAGGGCATCCGGCGTGTGGGCGTAATCCACGTAGACGGCCGCCCCGTTGCGCCGCACCGCCGCACGCTGCAGGCGGCCCGGCACGCCTTCGAGCGTTGCCAGGAGTAGCGTCGCGGCCTCGGCCGCAGCCCCATCGGCCAGGACAAGGCCGAGTGCGGCGAGCGCATTCATCGCCTGGAATTCGGCGACCAGCGGCATGTCGATCTCGGCGGGCTTGCCGAATACCGAGAGGCGGAGATGCTGCCCGTGCGGGTTCCGGACCACCTGCTCGAGCCGCAGCTCGGCCCCATGATGGCCGTAGCCGATGACGCGATGGCCCGCGGCGCGGCACAGGGCGAGAAGCTCATTGAAGTGTGGTTCGTCGGCGTTCAACACGGCAACCCCACCCGGCGCCATCACGTCGGTGAAGAGGCGCTTCTTGGCCGCGAAGTAGCCCTCCATCGTGCCGTGGTAGTCGAGATGGTCGCGTGTCAAATTGGTGAACGCAGCCGCGGTGACGTGCACCCCGTCGAGGCGGTGCTGCGATAGGCCGTGGCTCGACGCCTCCATGGCCAGATGGTCGACGCCGGCGGCCGCGAGGGCTGCGAGATCCTCGTGCAGAGCGACCGGATCGGGCGTGGTGAGCGAGCCGGGCCGGGTGGCGTGCGGAGCCACGAGACCCAGGGTGCCGAGGCTCGCCGCCTTGAAGCCGAGCTTCGTCCACATCTGGCGCGTGAACGTGACGACGGAGGTCTTGCCGTTGGTGCCGGTCACGGCGGCGATCGTGCGCGGCTGGCCGGCGTGGAAGCGCGCGGCCATCAGCGCGAAGTCGCGCCGCGGGTTGGCCGAGGGAACGAGCGGCACGCCGTTCGGCACGGCAAGTCCCGGCCGGCCGAGCACCGCCGCCGCCCCGCGGCCGACGGCGTCGGCGACGAAACTGCCTCCGTCGGCCGCCGTGCCCGGCAGGGCCGCGAACAGCCAGCCCGGCTGCACGCGGCGCGAATCCGCCGTGATCCCGACGATGTCGGGATCCGCGCCGGCCGCGCGGGCCGTGCCAGTCTCTACCAGTGAACTCAAGCGCACGTCCTCAACTCTCGCAACACAAGCTCAACCCCCGCCCCTCCGATCAGCGGACAGCCACGTTGATCAATCCCGGCTCGCGGAACTCGACGCTGGCCGGGTCGACCGGCGGAATTCCGTAAAGCGACGCGATCTGGTTCACGAGGCGGCCGGCCGCGGGCACGGCGGTCCAGCCGGCGGTCGCGAAGCCATGCGTGAGCTTGTTGCCGTGCGCCTCGTCCAGCATCACGTACAGGACGAACTTCGGCGCATTGATCGGGAACGCGCCGACGAAGGCCTGGATGTTGGCGTGGCGCAGATAATGGCCGTTGACGTTCTTCTCAGCCGTGCCGGTCTTGCCGCCGACGAAATAGCCGGGAACGTTGGCGAACCTCGCCGTCCCGCCTTCCACGACGAGGCGCATCAGTCCGCGCAGCTGGTCGGAGGTCTGGGTCGAGATCACGCGCTGGCCGAGCGGAACGTCGCCGGGCGCGCGCTTCAGGATGGTCGCGGGGCGCAGGAGGCCGCCATTGACCAGGGCCGTCACGCCGACGACGAGTTGCAGCGGCGTCACTGCGATGCCATGCCCGAATGCGACGGTCATCACGTTGATGTCGCGCCACGGGTTCGGAACCTGGGGATTCGCGACCTCCGGCAGCTCGATGCTGGCCGGCTTCAGGAGGCCGAGCCGGCCGAGGAAGTCGCGCTGACGGTCACGCCCGATATCGAGCGCCATCTTCGCCGAGCCGATGTTCGACGAATACATGATGATCTCGGGTACCGAGAGCCAGCGGTTCTTGGGCTCGTCATCCGAGATGGTGAAGCGCGCGACATGGATCGGCTTCGATGCGTCATAGCCATCGCGGAGCGTGACGACGCGGTCGTCGAGGGCGGCCGCGACGTTGAACAGCTTGAAGGTCGAACCCGGCTCGTAGGTGCCCAGCGTCAGCCGGTTGAAACGCGTCTCGGGCGGCGATGCGCCCGGGTTGTTGGGGTCGAAATCGGGCAGCGAGACCATGGAGAGGACCTCGCTGGTCTTGACGTCGACCACCAGGGCGGCTCCGCCGATCGCATGGAACTCTTCGATCACGGCCCGCAGCTCCTGATGGACCTCGTGCTGCAGCCGCACGTCGATCGAGAGCTCCAGCGGGTCGCCGGACTGCTTCAGGCGGTCGTCGAAGAACTCCTCGGCGCCGGCCAGGCCGTGGTTGTCCACATCGGTGAAGCCGATCACGTGCGCGGTGAGCGGCCCGAAGGGATAGACGCGGCGCTCCTCGCGCTGGAAGAACAGGCCCGGGATGCCAAGGCGGTTGACCGCGAATTCCTCGCGCGGCGTGAGTCCCCGCTTGATCCAGATGAAGCCGCGGCCCGAGGCAAGGCGCCGCTGCACGTCGCCTGGGTCCAGCCCAGGCAGCACCTGCGCCAGCTTCGACGCCGCATCGGCTGCGTCGAGGATCAGCTTCGGGTTGGCGTAGAGCGACGCCGTGGCCAGCGAGGTCGCGAGCAAGGTGCCGTTGCGGTCGACGATGTCGGCGCGGTCGTGCTCGATCGCCGGCAGGCGGCGGCCCTGGCTGATGCGCGGCTCGTGCCCTTCCTTGAGCAGTGTCACGTCGGCAAGGCGCAGGCCCACCACGGAAAAACCGACGGCAAAGAGGATGCCGCCGATCACCAGACGGTGGCGGGCGATCTCGAGCGACTGCTTGGCCGTGCCTTCGAGGCGAAGGCGCGCCGGCAGCGACCGCAGGACGTCGGTGAGACGCGTCGCCATCAGTTGATTCCCCGGGTGCCGCGCGCCGGCAACGCGGCGGCCGCAACGCGCGGCACGGCGGGACGATGTTGACCAGACGGGGCAGGCTGTGACGAAGCGGGTGCCGCGGCCAGCGCCGGCGGGGCCGACGAATCGTGCGGCAACGGCAGCGTCGCGATCGTGCCGAGCTGGGCGGGCTTGGTCGGCGCGAGGTCGAGATGGCGCGAGGCCAGCGCCTGCAGCCGCGCCGGCTGGTTCAGATAGCTCCACTCGGCACGCAGCACGTGGATCGCCTCTTGCTCGGCGAGGATCGTGCGGTTGACGCGAAACAGCTCGTCTTCCTGCGCCTGGACCTCGTTCTTGAGATGGTAGAGGCCGTAGCCCACGCAACCCGCGAGCACGATCCAGAACAATGTGGCGGGCCGGATCACGCGAGCGGCCCCTTCATGTCATCGAATGCCGTGCCGTCGCTGGGTACCGCGGGCCAGGCCGGCGCTTGCGTGCGCTGCGCTGCGCGCAGCCGCGCCGAGCGGGCGCGGGGATTGGCGCGGCATTCGGTCTCGCTCGGGCGGACCGCGCGGCGCGTGGCAAGGCGGAAGCTGGGCGCGCGCCGGACCGCGGCGTCCGGCCGATGCCGCGAGCCGCGCCCGGCGCCGTCGCTGCGGTCGCGCAGGAAAGCCTTCACCTCGCGATCCTCCAGCGAATGAAAAGACACCACCGCGAGCCAGCCGCCGGGTGCCAGGAGCTGCTCTGCCGCCACGAGGCCGCGCCGCAGTTCGTCGATCTCGTCGTTCACGCGGATGCGCAGGGCCTGGAAGGTGCGCGTCGCCGGATCGATGCCGTCGGGGGCGCGGCGCACCACCTGCCGTACGACGGCGGCGAGCTCGAGCGTGCGGGCGATCGGTGCCGCCGCGCGCGCGCGGACGATGGCGCGGGCGATCCGCCGCGCCTGCCGCTCCTCGCCATAGCGCCAGATGATGTCGGCGAGCTCGGCTTCGGGGAGCTGGTTGACGAGATCGGCGGCACTCGGCCCCTCGGCGCTCATGCGCATGTCGAGCGGCCCGTCGCCGCGGAAAGAAAATCCGCGCGCGGCATCATCGATCTGGGGGGAGGAGAGTCCCAGGTCGAAGACGACGCCATGGACCACGGCAACGCCGCGCGCGGTGAGGAGCCGTGCCAGATCGCCGAAACGGCCCTCGATGAGTTCCAGTCGTCCGGGATGACGGGCCGCGATCTCGCGGCCGTGCCGGATCGCATCGGGATCGCGATCGACGGCATAGACGCGGCAGTCGGCGGCCTGGAGCAGGGCGGCGCTGTAGCCGCCGCGCCCGAACGTGCCGTCGACGTAGAGGCCGCCGTCGCGCGGCGCGAGTGCTGCCACGACCTCGTCCACGAGCACGGGGACATGTGCCGCGGCGGCCGGCATCTCAGCTGCTCCCGCCGGGTGTCCGCAACGAGCGGCGCGCGGCTTGGTGCGCCTTGAACGCCTGCGGATTCCAGATCTCGAAATAATTCACCTGGCCGACGATCGTGGCGCTGTCGGAAATGCCGGCATGCTCGGCCAGGTCGCGCGGCAGCACGACGCGGCCTTCGCCGTCGAACGGCAGGTGGACCATGTCGGCGGCGGAGATCAGCGCGCTGTCGACCGGCGTGGTTTCGAACACCGAGGTCGGGCTGCGGTTGGCGGCGATCTGCTCCATCAGCTCCGGCCCGCAGGCGCGGATCGCCCGGTAATCGAACCACGGAAATGCGAGGATTCCGGCCTCCGCCCCGTTCGCCTGCGCCGACAGGAGGACGCGATATTCGGCCGGGACAGAGATCCGCCCTTTCTTGTCCACCTTGAAGGTGAAGCTGCCGGTAAACGCCTTCATGTCCGTCCCGCCGGCCGCGCTTGGGATCAAAGCTCAAGGCTTTGAATTATTTGGGGAAAACAATCCCCCAATGTCCCTCGGGGGGGCACGCGGCCTGACGAGCCTGCACGTGGGACATGATGGGATATCATGGGAATTAATGGGCGTCAACAATGAACGCCAATAAATCGCTGATTTGGAACGGAATTACTCAAAAACGGCCGCAGAACGGTGGGGGGTGCAAAGCATCGGAACAGTCGTCGGCGATTACGGCGAACGTTTGTTCTTTTTATGTTCTTGGGCGGCGACGTTGTGGTAGATGGCTCATACGCAGCCGCAAATAACTGAAATTATTTGTTTTTCAGCTATTTAGCCGCTGACCCAGCGGAAAATTGCCAGACGGCCTGTAAGCCGGGTTCTGTCCCGCCCGAAGACGGGGATGACCATTCCTCTGGGACGCCTGTCGCCAGGCGCCTCGCGCGACCGACCCGGGCGGCGGTCCGGAAATCGACTGCCGGTCTTGCGACCGGCGTGCCGCCCCTATTTGGTCTTGCTCCGGGTGGGGTTTGCCATGCCGCCCCCGTTACCGGGGGCGCGGTGCGCTCTTACCGCACCGTTTCACCCTTGCCGGAGGACCGAAATCCGCCGGCGGTCTGCTCTCTGTTGCACTTTCCCTGGGGTCGCCCCCGCCGGGCGTTACCCGGCACCCTTACTTCCGTGGAGCCCGGACTTTCCTCGGCGCGCAGGATGAACCTGCGCACCGCGGTCATCCGGCCGTCTGACAGGCCTTAGGTAGGCCGCCGCCGGGCGCCTGTCAATCGAACCGGATCAACGAAACTGCCCGATGAGGGCGGCCAGTCGCGACGCGGTGTCGCCGTCGAGCCGCCCGTCGATGTTGTCCGGGCGGAAGTGCCGCTGGAAGGCGACCAGTACGCGCGTCGTGTGCGGATCGAGCACGCCCTTGGTCGGCACGTCGTAGCCCCAGGTCGCGAGCATCTGCTGGATGTCGGCGATCTTCTTGTGGCGGTCGTTCGGCCCGAAATTGAAGGTTTCGACGGCGCGGCGGCGGAAGAACCAGCCGCCGCCGAGCTTCGGCCATGCGCCGATACCGGCGCCGGCGAGCCGCTCCCAGTCGAAGAGCTCGCCCGGATCGTCCTTGCGCTCGGGTGCCACGTCGGAATGGCCGATGACGTTGCGCGGCGGAATCGGGTGGCGCGCCACGATCGCGCGCGCGAGCGATTCGAGAGCCGCCATCTGCGCGCGCGGGAATTCGCGGTAGCCGAACTCGTGGCCGGGATTGACCAGCTCGATGCCGATCGACCGGCCGTTGATGTCGCGATGGCCGCGCCAGCACGCCACGCCCGCATGCCAGGCGCGGCGCTGCTCCTGGACAAGATGAAAGATCCGGCCGTCTTCCTCGATGACGTAATGCGCGCTCACCTTGCTGCTGGCATCGCGCAGCCGCGTGAGCGCCGCCTCGCCGGTCGGCATGCCCGTGTAATGCAGCACCAGCATGTCGATCGGCATCCCTGGCGGCCGCGCGTCGTGGTTGGGCGAGCGAAGCTCGGTGATCTTGGCCATGGACGAGTTTTAGAGCATTCGCGCATCGCTCTGGAAGCTCCTGCGCGCTCACCGTCCGGGGAATTTGCTCGTCAGGCCGCCTGGACCGGTTGATAGGGCAGGCGCACGGTCACGACCGTGCCGACGCCCCGCTGGCTGTGGATCTCGAGTGAGCCGCCCATCAGTTCCGTCAGCCGCTTCGTGATCGGCAGCCCGAGCCCGATGCCGATGTCGTTGCTGGGCAGCTTCGCGACCGAGCGGAGGCGGCGGACCTGTCCGAACGGCTTCATGGCGATGGGCAGGTCCTCCTGCGCCATGCCGATGCCGGTGTCGGCAATGACGAGGATCAGCAGGCCCTGCTCGCTGTCGCGCCGCACCTTCACGGTGACCTGCCCCCCGGCCGGCGTGAACTTGATCGCGTTCGTCGTGAGGTTGAGCACGATCTGCTTCAGCCGGTGCTCGTCGGTGCGGATCAGCGGCAGGCCCAGCTCGACGTCCACGACGAGCTTCACGCCCGCGCGGCTGGCCTGGTCCTCGATCATGATGAGGCTCGTGCGCACCGCAGCCGCAGGGTCGACCGCGCGCATCTCCAACCGGAATTCGGGAGATTCCACCCGCGCCATGTCGAGGACGTCGTTGATCAGCCGCTGCAGGTAAATCGCCGAACCGTGGATGTCGGCCGCGTATTCGCCGTATTTCGCATCGCCCAGCGGGCCGAAGGTCTGGTTTTTCAGGATTTCGGAAAATCCGACGATGGCGTTGAGCGGCGTACGCAGCTCGTGATTGATGCTCGCGAAGAACTCCATCTTCTCGTCACCGCTCGCGCGCGCCTGCCGCAGATCCTCGGCAAGGCAGGTCTCGGCGTCGCGGAGCACGCCGATCGCATCCTCGAGCTTCGCCGTGCGCTCCGCCACCGCCTGCGTGAGCCGCTCGTTCTGCCGCGCCAAGGCCCGCTCGGACGCGATGATCCGCGCCTGATTGCGCACGCGCAGGCGCAGTTCCGTCTCGTCGATCGGCTTGCTGACGAAATCGGCGGCACCGCGGCGGTAGGCTTCGGTGCGGATCTCGCGGCCTTCGATTCCGGACAGGAAGATCGCGGCGAAGCGGCGGTCCGCACACGCGCTCAGCCGGTCGAGGACCGCGAACCCGTCGAGCACCGGCATCGAGATGTCGAGCACGACGATGTCGGGGCGCATCTGCCGGAACAGGCGCTCTGCGTCCTGCGGCTCGGTCGTGCCATGAATCGCGGCGTAGCCGTCCTTCGCCAACAGCGCCTTGACGGCGCGCACGGTGAAGGCCTGATCGTCGATCAGCAGGAGGCGCGCGTCTTCCGGCCGGGCATCGACCGGCAGACGCGAAGGATCAGATGCACCCGCAGATGAAATCGCACGGTTCATCGTTCATGGCTCGAAGTTCACTGACGCATCGAGTCTCGACGCAAAATAAAATTACGCGCGAGAGGTGAAGGTCGCGTTAAGCGGCCGGACCTCCCAGCCTTGTGACCGGCCATGTACCCGAAGCGGCGTTTTTGCTAGCTTTTACGTCCGTTGAGTCGACGGCAAATCTTTTAAATACGCGCTAATTTGATGCTATCTCGCGTCGCGCGCGACAGGGGTTTCAGGGATGCGCCTCGTCTGGATGGCCGTGACCGGCCTCCTCCTGGTCTCGGACGCGATGTCCGCGGCAGCTGCGCACGCAGCCGCTGCGGAGTCATCCGGCGCCGGCGGGCCTCTGCTGGTGATCCTGCCGCTCACGGTCGCCGTCGTCATTCTGTCGGCAGCCCTGTTCCGCCTGCGGCATCAGCGGCGGGCCGAGCTCGAGCGCATGCGCGATTTCGCGTCGACCGCCTCGGACTGGTCCTGGGAGACCGACGCCGACCACCGCTTCACCTTCACCTCGCGCCTGCACGAGCTCCCTGATTCGGTGATCGGCAAGACGCGCCGCGAGATCGCCGCCGATGCCGGCAGCGACCCGCAGAAATGGGAGGCGCACCACCTGGCGCTCGGACGGCACGCGCCGTTCCGCGACTTCGTGTACTGCGTCGTCGGCGATGATCAGACGAAGCGCTACCTCTCGGTGAGCGGCCGGCCGTTCTACGACCGCCAAGGGCGCTTCCTCGGCTATCGCGGCACCGGCACCGACGTGACGGAACGCCACGCCGTGCAGGAGGAGCTGCGCGTCAGCCACGAGCGCTACGACATCGCGGTGCGCCAGGCGGGCATCTGGGACTGGGACCTGACGACGAACCGCGTCTACTACTCGCCGCGGTTCCGCGAGCTGTTGGGCTACGATGAGGGCGAGTTCGACCAGCTCACGTCGGGGTCGATCCGCTGGCTGGTGGATCCGGCGGACTGGAACCGCTGCGTCGACCTGCTGCGCGAGCATCTGCGCGGCCCGGAGAAGCCTTACAGCGCCGAACACCGGCTTCTGACCAAGGACCGCGGCTACCGGTGGTTTCATCTTCGCGGGCAATCGGTCATGGGTGCCGACGGCAAGCCGGCGCGCATGGCCGGCATCCTCACCGACATCGACGATCGCAAGCGTGCCGAGATGCGGCTTGCCGACGCGATCGGCAACATCCCCGACGGTCTCGTGCTGTGGGACGCCGACGATCGCCTCGTGCTGCGCAACGAGGCGATCGTGCGGATGGATCCGGAAATCGGCGAATTGATGAGGCCGGGGGTCAGCTTCGCGGAATTCATCGACACCCGCGTGAAGCGCGGTCGGATCGTCTCCGCGGTCGGGCGCGAGCGCGAATATCTGCGCGAGCGCGTCGAGCGGCACCGGAACGCGACGGGCGAGCCGCTCGTGCAGAAGCTCGCCAACGGCCGCTGGGTACGCCTGCGCGAGCAGCGCACCAGCGAGGGCGGGGTGGTCAGCACCCGTACCGACATCACGACGCTCAAGCAGCGCGAGGCAGAGCTGATCCAGGCCAAGTCCGAGGCCGAGACGGCGAACCGCGCCAAGAGCGAGTTCCTCGCCAGCATGAGCCACGAGCTGCGCACGCCGCTCAATGCTATCATCGGCTTCTCCGACCTGCTCCGCTCGTGCCTCTACGGCGCGCTGAACGAGAAGCAGACGGAATACCTGAACAACATCCACCATTCGGGTCATCACCTCCTCGATCTCATCAACGACATCCTGGATGTGTCGAAGGTCGAGGCCGGCCGTTACGAGCTGTTCGAGGAGACCATCAATCCCGCCGAGATCATCGAATCGTGCGTCACGTTCCTCGACGTGCGGGCGCGCGAGAAAGGCATCACGATGATCTGCGCGTACGACAACGGCCTGCCGCGCCTGCACGTGGATCAGCGCGCGGTGAAGCAGGTCGTGCTCAATCTCCTGACGAACGCGGTCAAGTTCAATGTCCCGGGTGGGCGCGTCACGGTCACGACCCGCCTCGAGCCCGATGGCGCGTACGCGATCGCCGTCGCCGATACGGGGATCGGCATCAGTGCTGCCGACCAGGAGCGCATCTTCATGCCGTTCCAGCAGGCCGACCCGACGGTGAGCCGGCGGGTCGAGGGCACGGGTCTCGGTCTGTGGATCAGCAAGGCCCTGATCGAGCTCCACGACGGATCGATCGCGATCGAGAGCGTCGTCGGCGCCGGCACCACCGTGACCGCGCGGCTGCCGGCGAACCGCGTGCTCGGCCGCGGCCGGGTCACCGACGCTGCGGATTAGTTCTCCGCGGCCCCGGCGTTGCGCTTTCGCCGGGTGTTCGCCATAGTCGCCCTCTCAAAACCGATCTCTAAAACCCACCTGGGGGAGCCCAATGAAATTGTTGCGTTACGGACCGCCCGGCAAGGAGAAGCCGGGCCTGGTCGATGCCAATGGCCGGATCCGCAGCCTCGCGAAGAAAATCAAGGACATCACGCCCGACACCCTGGCGCCCGCAGGGCTCGCCAAGCTGAAGAAGATCAAGCCGGAATCTCTGCCGCTGGTCTCCGGCAAGCCGCGTCTGGGCATCCCGTTCACCGGCATCTCGAAGATCATCGCCGTCGGCCTCAACTACGCCGACCACGCCGCCGAGGCGGGGCTCGCGATCCCCAAGGAGCCGGTGCTGTTCACCAAGGCGATCACCAGCCTCAACGGCCCGAACGACAAGGTGAAGCTGCCGCGCGGGTCCGTGAAGGGCGATTGGGAGGTCGAGCTCGGGATCGTCATCGGCCGCAAGGCGCAGTATGTGAGCGAAGACGACGCGTTGCGCTACGTCGCGGGCTACTGCCTCGTGAACGACGTCTCGGAGCGCGAGTATCAGATCGAGCGCGGCGGGCAGTGGACGAAAGGCAAGAGCTGCGACACGTTCTGCCCGACCGGGCCGTGGCTGGTCACGACCGATGAGATCAAGGACCCGCAGAATCTCAAGATGTGGCTCAAGGTCAACGGCGAGACCAAGCAGAACAGCTCGACCAAGCAGATGATCTTCGGCGTGAAGAAGCTGGTGAGCTACATCAGCCAGTTCATCACGCTCATGCCGGGCGACCTGATCCCGACCGGCACGCCGCCGGGTGTCGGCCTCGGCCACAAGCCGACGCCGGTGTTCCTCAAGGCCGGCGACGTCATGGAGCTCGGCATGGACGGCCTCGGCACCCAGCGCCAGCAGGTCGTGGGATCGTAACTCCGGTCGAGCCCGCGCAAGTGCGGACGGGCCGGCTCATGCCGGCCCGTTTTGCTTTTACGTCCCCGCCACCCGCCGCAGCATCGCCTGATACGCCGCGAACAGCTTCGGCATGTGCACGTGCTTGTACGGGAACATGTCGGCCGGATCCATCATGTGGACGATCATCGCGACGTCGATCTCGAACACCAGGAGCCGGCCGTCGCGGGTTTCGCCGCAGTCGAGCGCGAAATATTCGAGGCCGAGCCGCTGCCACACGTCGCGCAAGGCCGCCTCGTGCCGGCGGCGGAAGCTGGTCTCGAACTCGTCCATCCACCGTGCCTCCTCGGCGCGCTTCTCGGCGCTGCGCGTCATGCCGGCGTTGAGGTAGTGGATCATCCAATGGTCGGAGATCCCCATGTGCGACGGATAGGGCACGCCGTCGATCATGGCGATCCGGTACTTGCGGAATAGGCCGTCGGCGCTGCGATAGTCGACGAATGTCGAGATGAAATAGCCGGGCCGGATGTGGAACTTGAGATAGCGCTCGAGCGCCTCGGGCGCGAGCACCAGTTCCAGGTCCTGCCCGGCGTGCGATTCGAGCGGCCGGATCAGGATGGGAAACGGCGGCTGGCCGGGCTTGTGCTGGCGCAGCTCGGCCGCCAGCCCTTGTGCATTCTCGCGCGTGAGCTTCACGGTCGGCGGCACGACCACGCCGGGCAGGCCGTCGAAGACCGGCGCCATGGTGTCGCGCCCGGTCCGGATGATGCCCGCGGCCTTGTTCACCACCGGGCGCGGCCACGTTGCGAAGCGCCGGTCCAGCTCTTCGAGGAGGCGGTGCGTGCTCTCGGAATAGCCGACCGCGATGACCGCGACGTCGTGCGGCGGAATGCCCGCCGGCAGATCCTCGCCCGCGTCGACATACACCCGGTGCAGCGCGATGTTGGAGCCTTCGAGCATGAACTCCATCGGCGTGTTCGCCATGAAGTCGCCGCGCGCGCAGATGGCGACGGCGGTGAAGTCGGGTGTCGCGGAATTGGTGGGATCGGCGTAGACGCGGCGGACGGCGAGCGCCTGATCCCGCAGCGCGACCGAGGACGCGCGCTCGCCCAGCATCAGCTCGATCTGGCTGAGCTCCATCAGCGCATCGGCGTCGTCGGGGTTCTCGGCGATCGCCGCCCGCAGCGCCTCGCTGAGCGGCCCGAAATCGATGTGGTCGAAGGACATCTGCGAGAGCTGCGCCAGGTTGCGGCGCGGGCCGAAGCTGTCCAACACTGACATCGCGGGTGATCCTGGGCCTTTGTCCCTGCGGCGTGTCTATCAAGTAAAACGCCGCAACAGAAGGAAAATCGGGGTTAGCGCTTGGGGCGTGTCGCGCGCCCGCCTCCTGGCGCCCGGCGCGCGACCTCGGCCGCGATCGCGGCGACCGCCTCGGCGGCCGGGCTGTCGACATTCGCCGGCCAGCTGGCGACGAAGTTGAGATCGGGGATCTTTTCGGCAACCTGCACCACCCGCAGCGTCTTCGCCGCCAGCTCGGCGCGTACGATCGCCGGCGGGATCACGGCGACGCCGAGCCCGTCGAGAGCCAGGCGCACCACGGTCGACAGCGAGGCGCTCGCGTGCAGCCTCACCGGCGGCAGGTCGGGGCGGTTGAACACCTCGCGAACTTCGATATAGGGCTGGGTGTTCTTGGAGAACGTGATGATCGGCCATGCGGCGAGGTCGGCCAGCGTCACCGTGCGGCGCGGCCATTTGAGGGCGGCGCTGGCGACGAAGCCGACCCCGTAGCGGCAGAGCGGAAGGTTGCGTATCGCAGGCGCCGCGAGCGGCCCCAGCATGAAGGCGAGGTCGATCTGCCGAGCCAAGAGGCGATCGCCCAGATTGGGCGAGGTGTCGACCTCGATCTCGAGGCCCAGATGTGGATAGCTCGAATCGAGGCGCTCGATGAAGCGCGGCAGCCAAGTATGGACGATGGTCTCGGAGACGCCGAGACGCAGCACGCCGCGCAATGCGGCCTTCTCCGACAGCGCGTGCAGCATCTCGCCGCGCAGGCGCAGCAGCTTCTCGGCGTACGCCAGAAGCTCGCGGCCGGTGGCCGTCAACGTCGCCGCGCGCTTCTTCCGCTCGAACAGGCGCGTGCCGAGCTCCGTTTCGAGCTGGCCGATGCGCTGCGACACCGCCGGCTGGGTCATGTGCAGGCGCCGTGCCGCGCCGCGGAAGCTGCCGAGATCGGCGACGCAGGCAAAGGTGTGCAGGGCTTTGAATTCGACCATTCGATCCGATAAATTTAATTTATCAGTATATATCAAATTAATCGATTAGACCGAATTCATCCGGGAGGTTAGAAAAGCTCATGTCCACCCTCGCTCCGTCTCCGTCCTCGAACCACCCCCTCGACACCGGCCTCGCCGCGCGCCTCGCCTATCGCGGCGGCTTTGCCCCGGCGAACACCGCCGGTGTCGCCAAAGGATATGTTCAGGGCAACCTCGCCATCCTGCCCAAGGCGCTGGCGGACGAGTTCCTGCGCTTCTGCCAGCGCAATCCGAAGCCGTGTCCGGTCATCGGCATGTCCGAGCCGGGCGATCCTGCCATCCCGTCGCTCGCCGCCGATCTCGACATCCGCACCGATTTGCCGCGCTATCGGGTGTGGAAATCGGGCGAGCTGGTCGACGAGCCGACGGACATAAGCCGCTGGTGGCAGGACGACTTGGTCGCCTTCGTGCTCGGCTGCTCGTTCTCGTTCGAGGAGGCGCTGCTCGATGCGGGCGTGCCGCTGCGCCACATCGACACCGGCGCCACCGTCCCCATGTACCGGACGAACGTCGCTTGTGCCGCGGCCGGCCGGTTCTCGGGGCCGATGGTCGTGTCCATGCGGCCTCTCAAGCCGGCCGACGTCATCCGCGCGGTCCAGATCACCTCGCGCTTTCCCTCGGTGCACGGTGCTCCGGTGCATGTCGGGCTGCCGCATCTGATCGGCATCCGCGACATCAAAAAGCCCGACTGGGGCGATGCCGTCGAGATCCGCGAGGACGAGATGCCGGTGTTCTGGGCCTGCGGTGTCACGCCGCAGGCCGTGATCGCCGCGGTGAAGCCAGAGTTCGCGATCACGCATGCGCCGGGAGCCATGCTGGTCACCGACCTTATCAACGCCCGGCTGGCGGCGACCTAACCTTCAACGACGGGGGACAGATGTTCGACTGGATGCGCGGGTTCGCACCCGAGGAACGGCGCACGTTCGTGGCGGCGTTCGGTGGCTGGACGATGGACGCCATGGACTACATGGTTTTCAGCTTCGTCATCCCGAGCCTCTTGACCCTGTGGAAGATCAGCAGCGGCGAGGCCGGCCTGCTCGCCACGGTGACGTTGCTGATCTCGGCCTTCGGCGGCTGGATCGCCGGCGCGCTCGCCGACCGGTTCGGTCGCGTGCGGGTCCTCCAGTTCACCATCCTGTGGTTCGCGATATTCACGTGTCTGAACGGCTTTGCCACCGGCTTCGGCACGCTGTTCACGACCCGGGCGCTGCAGGGCTTCGGGTTCGGCGGCGAATGGGCCGTGGGATCGGTGCTGGTGGGTGAGATCATCCATGCAGATCACCGCGGTAAGGCGGTCGGCACCCTGCAGAGCGGCTGGGCCGTGGGCTGGGGGATGGCCGCGGTCTTGTACGCACTGTTCTATTCGATCTTGCCGGAGGAGATCGCCTGGCGCGCGCTGTTCTGGGTCGGCTTGGCGCCGGCGCTGCTCGTCTTCTACGTCCGCCGCTACGTGCCCGAGCCGGAGATCTTCAACCAGACGCGCCGCCGCATCGCGACCGGCGGGCGCAGCACCTTCCTCGACATCTTTTCGCCGCAACTCCTGGCCACCACGGCCTTCGCCTGCCTGCTCGCCACGGGTGCGCAGGGCGGCTACTACGCGATCACGACCTGGCTGCCGACCTTTCTGCGCACCGTGCGCAAGCTCACCGTGCTGAATTCGAGCGGCTATCTGGCCGTGATTATCATCGGCTCGTTCGCGGGCTATTTGACCAGCGCCTGGCTCAACGACCGCATCGGCCGGCGCGCGAGCTTCGCCCTGTTCGCGGTCTGCTCCGCCGTGACGGTGGTCGCCTACATGGTCCTGCCGGTCAATGACGCGATGATGCTGGTGCTGGGCTTCCCGCTCGGCTTCTTCGCCTCGGGTATCTTCAGCGGCATGGGGCCTTTCATGACCGAGCTCTTCCCCTCCCGTGTGCGCGGCTCGGGCCAGGGCTTTTGCTACAATTTCGGGCGCGGCATCGGTGCCCTGTTTCCGACCCTGGTCGGGTATCTCAGCGCGTCGATGGGGCTGGGTGCCGCGATCGGCCTGTTCGCGGTCATCGCCTATGGCCTCGTGCTCGTCGCTGTGGCCATGCTCCCCGAGACGCGCGGCAAGCAGCTGCTTGCCTATGAGTGACTTGCGGATGAGTGATCGGGGCGGCATGGTCTGACGCACATGGCGGATACAGGCTCGATCACCTCCGGCTGGCAGTTCTGGATCGACCGCGGCGGCACCTTCACCGACGTGGTCGCGCGCCGGCCCGACGGTGCGGTGCTCACCCACAAGCTGCTCTCGGAGAATCCCGGCCGCTACCCGGACGCGGCCCTGCAGGGCATCCGCGACCTCTTGTCGCTGTCGTCAGACGCATCCCTGGCCGGCGGGCCGATCGAGGCCGTGAAGATGGGCACCACGGTTGCCACCAACGCGCTCCTGGAGCGCAAGGGCGAGCGCGTGGTGCTGGCGATCACGCGCGGCTTCGCCGACCAGCTCCGCATCGCCTACCAGAACCGGCCGAAGCTGTTCACGCGGCGCATCGTGCTGCCCGAGCTTCTGTACGAGCGGGTGATCGAGATCGACGAGCGGCTGAGCGCCGAGGGTGAGGTCCTGCGGCCGCTCGATGAAGCGGCCGCGCGGCGCGGCCTTGAAGACGCGTTCAAGGCGGGCTTCCGCGCGATCGCGATCGTGCTGATGCACGGCTACCGCTATCCCGACCACGAGCAGACGCTGGGCGCGCTCGCGCGCGAGGTAGGATTCACGCAGGTCTCGATCTCCCACGAGGTGAGCCCGCTGATGAAGATCGTCGGCCGCGGCGATACCGCCGTCGTCGACGCCTATGTGTCGCCGATCTTGCGGCGCTACGTCGACCGTGTGGCCGGCGAGCTGGGCGGCACGCGGCTGATGTTCATGCAGTCGAACGGCGGCCTCGTCGATGCACGCTTCTTCCAGGGCAAGGATTCGATCCTCTCCGGCCCGGCCGGGGGCATCGTGGGGGCCGTGCGCACCTCGACCATGGCCGGGTTCGACAAGATCATCAGCTTCGACATGGGCGGCACCTCGACCGACGTGGCCCTCTACAACGGCGAATACGAGCGCGCGTTCGAGACCCTGGTCGCGGGCGTGCGCATGCGGGCGCCGATGATGCGGATCCACACCGTGGCCGCAGGTGGCGGGTCGATCCTGTTCTTCGACGGGGCGCGGTTCCGCGTCGGGCCGGAGAGTGCCGGCGCCAATCCGGGCCCCGCGTGCTATCGGCGCGGTGGACCCTTGTGCGTCACCGACGCCAACATCCTGGTCGGCAAGATCCAGCCCGCGTTCTTTCCCAAGGTGTTCGGCCCGAACGGCGACCAGGCGCTGGATGCGGACATCGTACGCCAGAAGTTCGGCGAGCTCGCCGGCCGCATCGAGGCCGCGACCGGCGAGCGGCGCAGCCTCGAGGAGATCGCCGACGGGTTCCTGCGCATCGCCGTCGAGAACATGGCCAACGCCATCAAGCAGATCTCGGTGCAGCGCGGCTACGACGTGACCGGCTACGCGCTGAGCTGCTTCGGCGGCGCCGGCGGCCAGCATGCCTGCCGCGTCGCCGACGCGCTCGGCATGACGACCGTCTTCATCCATCCGCTCGCGGGCGTGCTGTCGGCCTATGGCATGGGTCTCGCTGACCTGCGGGTCATGAGAGAAAAGGCGGTCGAGGCGCGGCTTACGGATGCGCTGATGCCGGAGCTTGAGCGCACGCTCGAAGCACTCGCCCAGGACGGCCACGCCGAAATGCGTCGGCAGGGAATCCCCGCCGACAAGATCGAGGTGCAGCGCAAGCTGCACCTGAAATACGAAGGCACCGATTCGGCGATGGTGGTCGATTTCGCCGCGCGCGCCGAGGCGGTCGCCGCCTTTACGACGGCGCATCGCCAGCGCTACGGATTCATGATGGCCGACAAGGCGGTGATCGTCGAAGCCGCGGCGGTCGAAGTCATCGGCCACACCGAGACCGCCGACGACCCGGTCAAGGGTGCCGCGGGCGAGCGCCCAGCACCCCCGCCTCTCGCCCGCGCGCTGATGTATGCCGGCGGTGCGACCCACGACACCCCGCTTTACGGCCGCGATACGCTCGAGCCGGGCATGCGCCTCGCCGGCCCGGCCATCATCGCCGAGAAGAACGCGACAACGATCGTCGAGCCGGGCTGGACCGCCGAGGTCACCGCGCGCGACCACCTGGTGCTGCGGCGGACGACGCCGCTCAAGCGCGAATCCGCGGTCGGCACGCAGGTCGACCCGGTGATGCTCGAGGTGTTCAACAACCTCTTCATGTCGATCGCCGAGCAGATGGGGGTGGCGCTGCAGAACACGGCCTACTCGGTCAACATCAAGGAGCGGCTGGACTTCTCCTGCGCGCTGTTCGACCGCGAGGGCGAGCTCATCGCCAACGCGCCGCACATGCCGGTGCATCTCGGCTCGATGGGCGAGAGTGTCGCCGCGGTCAAGCGCGCGCGCGGCAACTCGATGCGTCCGGGCGACGTGTTCATGCTGAACGCGCCCTACAATGGCGGCACGCATCTGCCCGACGTCACGGTCATCACGCCCGTGTTCGACGAGGCGGGCGCGGAGCTCCTGTTTTTCGTCGCCTCGCGCGGCCACCAGGCCGATATCGGCGGCCTGACGCCGGGCTCCATGCCGCCGGATTCGACAACGGTCGAGGAAGAGGGAGTCCTGATCGACAATTTCGTGCTGGTCGAGCAGGGCCGGTTCCGTGAGAAGGAAACGGTCGAGCTGCTGTCCTCGGGCAAGTACCCGGCACGCAACCCGGCGCAGAACATCGCCGACCTCAAGGCGCAGATCGCGGCGTGCGAGAAGGGCGTGCAGGAGCTGCGCAAGATGGTGGCGCAGTTCGGTCTCGACGTGGTCCAGGCCTACATGCAGCACGTGCAGGACAACGCCGAGGAGCAGGTGCGCCGCGTGGTCAGCGTGCTCAAGGACGGTTCATTTTCTTACGAGATGGACGACGGCAGCGTGATCCGCGTGAAGGTGTCGTTCGACAAGGCGAATCGCACCGGCGTCATCGATTTCACCGGCACCTCGCCGCAGCGCCCGACCAACTTCAACGCGCCGTCCGCGGTGTGCAAGGCCGCCGTACTTTATGTCTTCCGCACCCTGATCGACGACGAGATCCCGATGAACGCGGGCGTGCTCAAGCCGCTCAAGATCGTCATCCCCGAAGGCAGCATGCTCGCCCCCCGCTATCCGGCGGCGGTGGTGGCGGGCAACGTCGAGACCTCGCAATGCGTCACCGACGCGATCTACGGAGCCCTCGGCGTGCTCGCGGCAGCACAAAGCACGATGAACAATCTGACCTTCGGAAACGAGCGCCACCAGTATTACGAGACCGTGGCCGGCGGCTCGGGGGCGGGGCCCGATTTCGATGGCTGCGACGCCGTGCACACCCACATGACGAACTCGCGCATGACCGATCCGGAGGTGCTGGAATGGCGCTATCCGGTGCTCGTGGAATGGTACGCGATCCGGCGCGGCAGCGGCGGGCGCGGCACGCATCGCGGCGGCGACGGCGTGGTGCGCCGCCTCCGCTTCCGCGAGAAGATGACTTGCGCGATTCTGGCCAATAGGCGGCGCATTCCACCGTTCGGTCTGGCCGGCGGCGAGCCGGGCCAGCTCGGCCGCAACTGGGTCGAGCGCACCGATGGCACGCGGGAAGAGAAGGGGGCGACGGCGCGCTGGGAGGTCAACCCGGGCGACGTCTTCGTCATTGAGACGCCCGGGGGCGGCGGCTACGGGCCGCCTGCGCTCACCCCCAAGGCAAAAGCGTAGCGCCGCCGCCGGCGATCCCGGCAGCGGTGCGCCAAACCGAACTCGTCAGCCCTGGTTGTGGTCTTGGCCTTGCAGCGTGTCGATCAGGTTCGACACCACGTGCGGGCGGTTGTTCACCACCGGCAGCGGCTGGTTGCCGAGCTGCTTGCCCGTCTGCTGCGCCGTGCTCACCGCCGTCTGGTTGGTCAGCTGCGTATTGATGAGCGGCCGCAGGCTGCCGAACGACAGGTTGCCTTGCGTCTGGACCGTGTCGGTCGAGACGGTGAATTTGTCGGACGAGGAGGAGGAGCTCGTCGTCTGGGGCTTGGACTTGTCCGTCGTGGGCCGCTGGATGGGTGTGCCCGACGTCGGGTTGATGGGGGTCGTCATCGTCCGGGGTCCTTTCTGGTTCCGGTTTTCGTTTTTTCGTACCGTCGTTTTTCGACAACCGACTCTTTTCTACGGTCGGCTGCTGTACTGTGTCGCCGTATTGTCGCCGAGTTATGGTTAATTCGGCTTTATTTATCTGCATCTTAGCGCAAGTCGGGCGGCGACGCAAATATGAGCTTTCGGCCTGAATCAGGGGTTAACGGGCCCTCGCTGCGCGGAATCGCCTACATGATATTGGGGGTGACCGCTTTTTCGGCCACCGACGGGCTGTCCAAATGGATGGTCATGGCGGCCCCGATCCTCGAGATCGTGGCGATCCGCAACGCGCTGGTTCTGCTGATGATTTTGCCGTCGCTGGGGCGTGCGGGCGGGGTTCGGGCGCTCGCCACCCGACGCGGCGGGGCGCATGCGGTGCGGGCGCTGCTGTCGATCGGGGCGTTGCTGACCTTCTTCGGGGCCCTCCGGGAGCTGCCGCTTGCGACGAGCATCGCGATCAGCTTTGCCTCGCCCCTGTTCATGACCGTGGCGTCGGTCCTGCTGCTCGGGGAGCGAGTCGGCTGGCACCGCTGGCTGGCGGTCGTCGCCGGTTTCGCGGGCGTGGTGGTGATCGCCTGGCCCGGTGCGGCCGGCATGATCTCGTGGCCTGCAGCCCTGATGCTGCTCTCGAGCCTGTTCTTCGCGCTGTCGATGATCACGGTGCGCTGGCTCGCCCGCACCGAAACCGACATCGCCATGCTGTTCTACCAGAATGCCGGCATGATGCTGGCAGGGGTGGGCGGCCTGCCATTCGTCTGGCAGATGCCGACGCCGACGGATCTCGGCGTGATCGCTGCGATGGCGGTGACCCTGGTCGTCGGGCAGGTGTTCATGATCCGCGCCTTCCGCGCCGCACCTGTCGCGGTCGTGGCGCCGTTCGAATACCTCGAGCTCCTCTGGGCCTCGCTCATCGGCTATGTGGTGTGGAACGAGGAGCCCGCAGCGCATGTCTGGATCGGTGCAGCCATCGTCGTGGCGAGCGGCCTCTACATCACCTGGCGGGAGGCCCGCGCCAGCCGCCTTGCGGCGGCACCACAGCCGGCGGCAGGGGCCGTAGCATCCTCCCTGTAAGGGCGTATACTCGGCCAAAGGTTTCGAGGAACGCTCCATGTCCGCCGCTCCGCCGCTTGCCAACGAGAAGCCGTCCGCCGCCGCACGCGATGCCGCGATCTCCGAATTGCGCACACTCCTGGGCGAGCGCCTCTCCACCGCCGCCGCCATCCGCGAGCGCCACGGCAAGGATGAGTCCTATCATCCCTCGGTGCCGCCCGACGCCGTCGCTTTCGCGCAGTCGACCGAGGAGGTCAGTGCGATCGTCAAGGTCTGCGCGCGTCACAAGGTGCCGGTCATTCCGTACGCCACCGGCACGTCGCTCGAAGGCCACGTCGCCGCCCTGCAGGGCGGAGTTTCGATCGACCTGATGCAGATGAACCGCATCATCGAGGTGAACGTCGACGATCTCGACTGCCGCGTCGAGCCGGGTGTGACCCGCAAGGAGCTCAACGAGCATCTGCGCGACACCGGCCTGTTCTTCCCGATCGACCCTGGCGCCAACGCCTCGATCGGCGGCATGGCGGCGACGCGCGCGTCGGGGACCAATGCCGTGCGCTACGGCACGATGCGCGAGAACGTGTTGGCGCTCACGGTCGTGCTGGCGGACGGCCGCGTGATCCGGACGTCCAAGCGCGCACGAAAATCCTCCGCCGGCTACGACCTGACGCGCCTTTTCGTGGGATCCGAGGGAACGCTCGGTATCATCACCGAAATCACGTTGCGGCTTTATGGCATTCCGGCCGCGATCTCGTCGGCCATGTGCTCGTTCCCGTCCGTCAAGGACGCGGTGGATACGGTGATCCAGACGATCCAGACCGGAATCCCCGTGGCGCGGATCGAGCTCGCCGATGCGCTGCAGATGAAGGCGATCAACACCTACTCGAAGATGACCCTGCCCGAGACGCCGACACTGTGGCTCGAGTTCCACGGCTCCGAGGCGGCGGTCGCCGAGCAGGCGGAGATGGTCCAGACGCTCGCGGCCGAGCATGGCGGGACGGACTTCACCTGGACGACCCTGCCGGAAGACCGCAAGAAGCTGTGGCAGGCGCGGCACGACGCGGCCTATTCCAACCGCACCTTGCGGCCCGGGGCGGAGCTGTGGGCGACCGATGTCTGCGTGCCGATCTCGCGTCTGGCCGACTGCATCACCGAGACCCAGAAGGACCTCGCCGGCTCCTTCATCCCGGCGCCGATCGTGGGTCACGTCGGGGACGGCAATTTCCATCTCACCCTGCTGCTCAAGCCCGACGACCCGCGCGAGGTCGCCGAGGCGGAGCGGATCAATGATCGTCTGGTGAAGCGGGCGCTCGCCATGGACGGCACCTGCACCGGCGAGCACGGCGTGGGCTACGGCAAGCTGGACTTCCTGATCGCCGAGCATGGCGAGGCGGTCAGCGTCATGCGCGCGATCAAGCAGGCGCTCGACCCCGACAACATCCTGAACCCGGGCAAGATCGTCCGGGTCTAGCCCTGCGGATTATTTACGCGTGGTGTGCGCTGTGGCGGTGACGCCGGCGAGGAACGCCGGGCGGCTGGCGAGCCCCGCCACCATGTGCGCCGCGACCACGCCGAGGCAGTAGTAGCTGGCGTCGGTCTGGTGCAGGCCGTCGGGATTGACCATCTGGGTCTCGGTCATCTCGCCCGAGCTGACCCAGTATTTCATGATCTCGTAGCGGCGCAGCAGCGGCACGTGCTTGACGGCGGCCACCGCCGCGAGGTGGTCGAGATACGCCTCATGGTCGGGCACCGCGTCGAACTTCGGCGAGAATTGCGGCGACATCAGCAGCACGTCGATCCCGGCCGCGCGCGCTTCGTCGATGCCGGAGGCGAGCTTCCCGACATAGGTCGGCATGTGGTTGCGATGGAGCGCGCTGTTCGTCCCGGTCTGCCAGATCAGGAGATCCGGGTGCTCGTCCAGAACGTCGCGCTGGAAGCGCACCATCTCTTCGCGCACGTCTTCGCCGCCGATACCTTTGTTGACGATCGTGATCTTGCTCTGCGGGAACAGGCGCTGCAGCTCCTGGGCGAAGCGGCTGGGGTAGGTTGCCGCCGGGGACGAGGCGCCGACGCCTTGCGTCGAGGACGAGCCGAAGGCGACGACCTTGATCGGGTGCTCGAGGGCGAGCTTCTGGGCCACATGGGTCAGGGTGGCGGCACTCGTGAGCAGTTCGCGCGGTGCCGCACAGGAGCCAAGCGAGGGGTTCTGCGCCGCCGCCGGTTCCTCGCCGACGCTGGCAATGATGGCCAGGGACGCGGCGAAGAGGGGGGCGTAGCGGCTCAGGCGCCGCAGGGTGGAAAGGATGGGCATTTCCCCTGGATATAAGCTTTGTATTAGCGAAGTCTAAACGCCGTCCATCTTACCCGCCAAAAGCTTGCGGCAACAACTTATCTTTGCTCTGCCGCCACGCCCTGCAGGATGGTTTGCGCCAGCAGGTGGCCCAGACAGTCATAGACCTGATCGGCGACCTTGCGGGCGACGCCGCCTGTTTCACCGGCGAAGTGAAACTGGTCGTTGTCGACCCAGTATCGCATCACGGCGTAGCGCGGAAACCGGCTGAGCCCCCGCGTGACCGCGACCTGGTCGATCGCCGCGATATAGGGGTCGAAGTTGATGATCTCAGCCGTGCCGCGGGAATACTGCGTGTCCATGAGGATGACGTCGATGCCCGCCGCGTCCAGCCGATCCACGCCGGCCATCAGCGCGTCGACGAATTCGTCCACGTCGGTGCCGCGCACCGCCTCGGCGGTGCCGGTCTCCCAGATCACCAGGGCGGGCTTCTCGGCCAGCACGTCGGAGTCCAGCCGCCCCAGCATCTGCTGCGCCGTCTGGCGGGCGATGCCGCGGTTGACCACCCGCACGTCGGCGCCCGGCAGTTCGGAGGCGAGCACGGCCTGCAGGCGCGCGGGCCAGGCGGCCTGCGAATCCGTAGCGCCAAGCCCGAGCGTGCTCGAGGAGCCCAAGGCGACGATCTTCAATCGATGCTCGGTTTTGAGCATCTGCCGGCTGTGCGGCAGCGGGCTTGCGTCGGGGATCAGATCGCCGGGCACCTCGCAGTGGGGCGGCAACGGGACGACCGGGTCGGCGCCCGCCGGATCCATCGCAGCTCCGGCGGCGAGCAGGATCAGCCCGGCGATCAGCGGTCGCCCGCGGATGATTGAGACCATCACTCCCCCCCTTGAATCGCCCGGCTGCCCGGCGCCGCTGCGGCCGCACCGCGCTCGCGCTCCGGCCGGGCGCGGTGCTTGGACCAGGACATGCCATACGCCGTGCCCACCATGACGAGGATTCCGCCCGCCGAGGCGATGATCTGCGCCGCGAGCCCGTTGCTGATCTCGGAGAGCAGGAAATGCGAGAGCACCGCCAGGAAGATGCCGAGGCAGAAAATGTGAAGCGAGTTCTGCCCGCACAGGATCACGGGCTCGGCCCAAGCCCTGCGGAACATGGGATGGTCCCGGCGGATCACGGTGACGGTGACATGCGCCAGTGCCAGGAAGTTGATCAGCCGCAGCGGCTCGAGATTGGTCTTGTCGCCGATCGTGTACAGCATGCGCAGCACGACATGCGGAAACTCGCCCGTGCGGATGTAGACGAACGTCATGGCCAGTTTGATCGCGACCGTCACCACGACGATGGTCGCCGACAGCCACAACAGGTGATGCCGCCGCTGCAAGGCCGGGAGCTGGATTCCGATGCGCCGCAGCGCCATCGCGGCACCGATCAGGAAGATGAACTGCCAGGCGAAAGGGTTGAAGTACCAGACGCCCTCGGGGAATTTGCGCAAATTGAAGTGCAAGGTCGCCGCCGCCACGTAGAGCACCGTGGACGCCGTCATGACCAGGACGGGCTGCGCCCGCAGTAGCGGCAGCACCAGCGCAAATCCGAGCAGGAGAACGATGTAGAGCGGCAGGATGTTCATGAACTCGGGCTGGAACTGCAACACCACGGCCTTGAGGACCGCGATGTACGGTTCCTGCAGGAATTCGGCCATCCCCATCTCGTCGAGGAACATGGGGTTGTTGAAGCGTGCCGCGGTGTAGGACACCTGCGCGATGAAGATCACGAACAGGAAGATATGGGCGACGTAAAGCGTCCAGCAGCGCTTCAGGATCTGCACCGCCGAGAACGTCGTCCCATAGCGGTTCATCAGGCCGCCGAAGACGAACGTCGCCGTGAACCCGGAGATGAATACGAACACTTCCGCCGCGTCGCAGAAGGCGACGTTGCTCAGCGTGAAGTAGGAGACGACGTTGTCCGGGATGTGGTCGAGGAAGATGAACAGCAGGCTGAGGCCGCGGAAGAAGTCCAGGCGGAGGTCGCGGTCCGTCGCGGCCACGATGGACTCTTAATCAGCCGCGCTCTTGCGCGCGAGCTGGCCCGCGAGGGTGGCCACATAGTCGGCCACGGTGGCGCCCTGGCGCCGGTTATCCGGGGTCTCGCGGCCCAGCGGTGAATCGGCCACCGTGCGAAACACGCGCGCGATCCCATCGAAGACCTGCGGCGAGAAGCCGGAGTCGGCGAAGGTCGACGCGATCTCTTCCATCTCCGCGACCCAGCGATAGGCCTTGGGCGGGACACGCGGCAGGTTGCGTTCGATATCGACCAGCACGTCGGGCCGGCTCATCGCCATCTCGGCCCTGAGCGCTCCCGACACGCCGAGCGTCTCGGCGCTCACGAGCGCCTGGGTGGCAAGCGCCATCATGCCTTTGGTCAGCGAGGCGTAGCACATCTTGAGCGCCGACGCGGCACCTGGAGGGCCGTCCACGGCACGGATGTCGAGGCCCGGCCGAGCCAGCCCGACGACCCGGGCGGCTTCCGGCCCGGACACGTAGAGGCGGGTCTTGCCCTCGCCGGGCTTGGGCGGCGGGCCGATGATGCCGCCATCCACGAACACCGCACCCGCGGCGCCAACGATGTCGCCGACCTCGCAGGTCGTGCGCGGGGAGATCGCGTTGCAGTCCACGTAGACGAGCGGCGCGGGTGCGGCGCGCAGCGCTGCGGCGATGCGGCGCCCGATCCCGAGGGCTTCCGCCGGCGGGCAGATCGACAGCAGGATATCGGCCGACCGGACCAGGGCGGGGTCGTCCGCGACCGGCTCGATGCCGGCGGCCTTGGCTCGCTGGGCGGTTTGCGGACTTCGCCCCGCCAGGTTGGTGATGACGCGCAAGCCGCCCTGGCGCAGCACCGCGCCAATGGCGTGGCCCATGTCTCCTGGCGCCAGAATGGCAACGGTTCCGAAGGTCATGCGGCTGCAGCCTCGCAAGCGAGATATCCGGCGATTGTCGCGCGTTTCGTGTACGCCGTCCATGTCGGAGGCAGGGGTATACTCGCTCCATGGACGACACGAGTCCCAGGACGCGGCGCGCGTGGCTCCGCCTGTTGCCGGCGGCGGTGATCGGCGCGATCGGCGCGGCCGTGCTCGCATTCGAGCTGTGGGGCGCTGCATGGCTGCTGCCAGTGCTGGCGAGCCATATCGAAGCGCAGAGTGGCCTGCGCCTTTCGGTCGCCGGGCCGGTCAAGCCGGATCTCGTCCCATCGCCCGGGCTGCATGCCGAAGGGGTGCAGCTGGCGCCGCGCGGGCCGGCAGCGCAGCCGCTCATCCAGGCGGAGACCGCCGACATCGAGCTGTCGTGGAGCGCGCTGCTGCGCGGCCGGATCGCGATCGCGCGGGTGCGCCTCCTGCACTCGCGGCTGCCGGCCGTGGCCGCGCTGCCGGCAAGCGACATCGACGTGACGATCGACGGGCCCGCGATTGCCCTCACGGCGACATCCGGCGACACCAGCCTGCGCGGCGAGGCGCATCGCGACGGCGACACGCTGGCCTTCGATCGCCTGGCGCTGCGCCGGGGCGATCTCATCTCGGCAGCCGGTGCCGGACGCCTGTCGCTACACGATCCGATCCGCCTCGTTTTCACCGCGGACCTGAGCGCTGCGGACCGTCCGGCGGGCGATCTCGCCGTGGCACTCGCCTATTCGGCCGATGGACTGGTGCTGGAGCGTGCCGCCTGGCACCGTCCCGACGGCCTTGACATCAACGTCTTTGGCCATGTCGCGCTCATCGAGGGCGCTCTCCGTTTCGAAGGCGGCGTCGACGCCGCATCGGACAGCGATCAGAGCTTCGATGCGTCGGCTGCGTTCGATGGCCGGTTCGGCACCGATGGCCTGAGTGCGAGTCTCAGTAACATCGACGTGCGCAGCGCAGGATCGCATCTGACCGGGGATGCACGGCTCCAGCCCGGCCGGCTCGCTGCGTCGCTGCAGGTCGACCGGTTGGATGTCGCGGCGTTGCGGCACTCGCCGTTGAGTCCGCTGGCGGCGGCGGCCGCCCCCTTGGCGTTCGATACGGATGCCGCTGTGCATCTCCGCGCCGACCAGCTCGTGTCGGGTGGCGCTAGCGTCGGCGAGGGAATCATCGTCGATGCCTCGCGCCATGCCGGCACGTTCGACCTGCATGAGCTCGCGGCGCGCTCGCTGTGGGGGGTGCCGCTGCGCGCCACCGGGCGCCTGGCCGTCGGCCCGGCTCCCGTCGCGGTGTTCGACGCGCTGCACTTGAACTATGGCGACGTCGAAGCGAATGGCCGTCTGACCTTGGATGCGACCGGCGTCAGGCCGCGCCTGACCGGCGAGCTCGCGACAGGCCCCTTGCAGCTCGACAAGCTGTTCGCAGGACCGCCACCGCCCCAACCCGAGCCGATGACGCGGAAGGCACTCGCCGCCGCCAAGGCCCGGCCGCCAAGCCCCGCGCCCGGCTGGTCGACCCAGCCCCTGGCCGTGCCCGTAGTGGTGCCGGTCGATGCCGACGTGGCGTTTGCCGCCCCCAGCCTCGCCTGGCGCGGATACCGGCTCGCTGACATCCGTGGCCGGCTGCAGGCGCAGGAGCACGCACTCGCCCTCAGCGACGTGACCGCGGGTGCCTATGGCGGACGCATCTCATTCAACGGCCGCATCGAGCAGGCGGATGTGCCGCATGTGACGATGGGCCTGGCGCTCGCCGGCGCCGATCTCGGCGCCGTGCTGGCGGATTTCGGCGTGCGCGACATGGCGGTGCACGGCGATCTCGGCGCCGAGCTCACCGCGGACGGCCGCAGCGCCGCAGATCTCGCCGCCACGCTCTCCGGTCGTGTGAGCCTGGGCAACGGAACCGGCGTGGTCACGGGCGTCGACCTCGCCGCCATCTCCGAGCGCCTGAAGCAGCGGCCGGCCCGGCCGACCGATGTCATTCAATTGGCGCGCGCGGCGAGCGGCGGCCGCACGCCGTTCTCGTCGTTGGCCGGTCATTTCCGCATCGACCGCGGCACGGCGCGCACCGACGATCTTCACCTGACGGCGGCGACCGCCGCGGCCCGCCTCAGCGGCAGCCTCGACCTGCCGCGCCAGACCCTGGATGTCGTGACTGAGTTTCAGCTGACCGATCCGGCCGGCGTGCCGCCGCTGATCGTCAAGCTGGATGGACCGTTCGCCGAGCCGCGCCGGGTGTTCGACATCAGCCGGCTGCAGTCGTACCTCGTGCACCGCCGTGATTAGGCGGTGTGGTGCACGCCGGCCCGCGTCAGTGCGGGCCGGTGCCTTTGCTCATGGATGTCTGCTGGTCGGGGGAGGGCGGGGGCCCTTCGTTGACCGACAGACGCTGCTCGAGCTCGGCCAGCACGAACAGGCGCAAGGCACTCGACAGATTGCCCTGCCGGCCGCCGGCCGGCTCCAAGGAATCGATCTCGGTCACGAGATCGTTGATCGATTTGCTTCGAGCGTGCGCGATTTCCTTCAGCCTCGTCCAGAACGGCTCCTCCAGCGACACGCTCGTGCGGTGGCCCGCGACGATGACGGAGCGCTTGGGAATGGCATCAGACATGGGCGACCACTCCTGCTAGTAGGCGTCGCGTGGTCCGAGCATGTCCGCTGGCTTGACCCAACGGTCGAAATCTTCCTCGCTGACGAGGTCGAGTTCCGCCGCCGCCTCTTTCAGAGTGAGGTCGTGGGCCAGGGCATGCTTGGCGATACGCGCCGCGTTGTCGTAACCAATGTGGGGATTGAGTGCCGCCACGAGCATCAGCGACCGCTCGACGTAGTACGCGGTCCGATCCTCGTTCGCGGTGATCCCGGCGACGCAGTGGTCGGCAAAACTCGCCGCTGCATCGCCGAGAAGCTGAATCGACTGCAGAAGATTGTAGATGATGACTGGCTTGAACACGTTGAGTTCGAGATGACCTGACGCCCCCGCAATGGTGATAGTCACGTGGTTGCCCATGACCTGCGCGCAGACCATCGTCAGCGCCTCGGCCTGGGTCGGATTTGCTTTTCCGGGCATGATCGACGAGCCCGGCTCGTTCTCCGGTATCGAAATCTCGCCGAGGCCGCAGCGCGGACCCGAGGCGAGAAGGCGGATGTCGTTCGCGATCTTGTTCAACGACGCAGCGACGGTGTTGAGCGCCCCGGAGCACTCGACGATCGAATCGTGCGCCGCGATCGCCTCGAATTTGTCGGTGGCAGGCATGAACGGCAGCCCCGTCAGCCGGGCCAGCTCCTGGGCGAAGCGCGCGGCAAAGCCGCGATGGGCGTTGAGCCCGGTGCCGACGGCCGTGCCGCCCTGCGCCACCGCATAAAGCCGCGGCAGGCTGCCCTCGACGCGGGCGATGCCGAGCTCGACCTGGCGGGCATAGGCGCCGAACTCCTGGCCCAGGGTGAGCGGTACCGCGTCCTGGAGATGGGTGCGGCCGATCTTGACCACGCCCTGCACGCGGCCGGCACGCTCCACCAGCGCCTCGTGCAGCCGGCGCAGGCCGGGCAGCAGCGCGTCCTGAATAGCCGCCACCGCCGCGATATGCATCGCGGTTGGAAAGCTGTCATTGGACGATTGGCACATGTTCACGTGGTCGTTCGGGTGCACGGGTGATCGACTACCCAACGGACTTCCAAGGATTTGGTTCGCG
>Ga0335071_10000759_pt1 | contig 34856 bp, 37 predicted proteins | sample Lox_Sample_15_FD_206724 | JGI IMG/M metagenome (GOLD analysis project Ga0335071, IMG submission 206724) | Soil microbial communities from Loxahatchee National Wildlife Refuge, Florida, United States - Lox_Sample_1.5 | ecosystem: Environmental > Terrestrial > Soil > Wetlands | place: USA...
AAGCGGATCACCGTCTCGACCTTCGACGTCGGGTCCCCTTGCGGGTTGGACATCTGCGAGTCACCGGTGCAGAACGGCCCCGGCCCCGGGGCGTAGCGCTTCTTCGCGTCGTCGACGTAGGGGTTCGGCGCGTCGCTCGCGTCGGCGCCGGCGAGGCTCGGGGCGTTGCACCGGTCCCCGACGGCGACCCAGCCCAGGTCGAAGCCCTGGATGCTCAGCTCGGCGACGGGGCTCGCCACGTGGACGGCGTAGAGGTAGCCGGAGTCCGACGGGGGGTTGGTGAACTCGGCGTGGTCGAGGTTGTTCGTCGGCCCGCCCCAGAGGTTGCCGGCCGGTGCGAGGCTGCTGCACCCGTCGATCGTGTTGTCCGTGTCGGGCACGGTGCAGTAGCCGGACGCGTAGGCGTCCCCTCGGGCCTTGTTGACGTCGGTCCCGGCGATGTTGAGCCAGTAGATGCCGGTCTGTCCGGCGCACGCCGGGGAGCCGATCCGGCTCGTCTCCATGGCCTCGTTGCCCAGCACGTTGCACGGGCTGCCCATCTGGATCGGGCCGGCGTAGTCGGCGACGGCGGTGCGGGTCACGACCGTCGTCGGATGGCCCAGGACGACACCGAAGGTGTTGTGCACCGTCGTGCTGACCGTGACGCGCAGGCGGGTCGGCGACTCGTCCTCGTTGACCTCGACGGCGGTGCCGCCGCCCACGGTGAAGCCGTTCTCGTCGACCAGCGACAGGGCCACGCTGCGGGCGGTGGCGGTGTCGGCCGGCAGGTACACGGCGCCGCCCAGCGCCGCGGCGTCCGCGGCCTTCTGGGCGCGGACGCCGGTGACGTACCACGTGGCGACGTCGACGGCGAGAGCGCACAGCCCGAGGAACAGCGGCAGGCACAGCGCGACGAGGACGGCCACGTAACCGGAGTCGTCGCCGTGCAGCCGCCGCATCGCTACGCGCACCCCTGGGTCGGAGGCACGGGCTCGAAGTTGAGCACCGAGCTGTCGGACAGCGTGACCCCGGTCCCGAACAGCCCGGTCACGAAGAAGTGGCGGTACCGCAGCATCACCCCGACCGCGTCGGGACCGTCGGGATGCTGGGCGTCCATCGGGCAGGCGTTGATGGTCATCGGGTCCCAGCTGCCCGAGGCGCGGACGAAGCGCGAGCCGTCCCACGTGTAGCGCACGCAGTCCACCGAGCAGGCGTCCGGCGCCTCGCCGTTGGGCCCGGCCTTGTAGACCCAGAGCTCCCCCGCCTTGAGGCCGGCGCCGTCCAGCGACGCGACGGCACGGGTGACCTGCGCGGCCGCGTCGTCGGTGAACCCGTCCGTACGCGGCTCCGCCGACGCGGTCCTCGCCCCGGCGCGCACCGACGCGGAGACCGCGATGTCGTCCCTGAGCAGCATGGTGACCTCGATGATGCCCAGCAGCAGGAACAGCAGCAGCGGGGTGATCAGCGCCGCCTCGACGGCGACCGCCCCACGGTCGCCGTCGAGGCGGGCGCGGCGGCGCAGCACGTCCGGCTCCGCTCAGCCGCGCTCGGCCCGGCGCAGCCGGGCGAGGTCGGCGGCGCCGACCAGGCCCGCGTCGTTGCCGAGCGTGGCCGCGACGAACTCGGGGAGCGGGCGGTAGGCCGCCCCCACCACGGCGGAGGCGAACTCCTCACGGGCCGGGGCGATGAGCAGCTCGCCGGCCTCCGACACCCCACCGCCGATGACGACCAGCCCCGGGTCGAGCACGGCCACGATCTCGGCGACGCCCCGCCCCAGCCAGCGGCCCACCTCCGCGAAGCAGGCCAGCGCCAGCGGGTCGCCCGCCTGGGCGGCCGCGGTCACCATGGGGCCGGTGAGACCGGCGGGCGTGCCGTCGCCGCGCGCGAGGAGCGCGGCAGCCGCCTCCGGCAGCGCCGCGGCCCGCTCGCGAGCCTCACGCACGAGCGCGTTGCCGCTCGCGTACTGCTCCCAGCAGCCGCGGCGGCCGCACCCGCACGGACGCCCGTCCGGGACCAGGCGCAGGTGACCCCACTCCCCCGCCGTGCCCCACTTGCCGCGGTAGATCCGGCCGAACATCACCAGACCGCCGGCGATGCCGGTCCCCACGCCCACCACGATGACGTCGGACTCGCCGCGGCCGGCGCCGAAGCGCACCTCGGCCCACGCCGCGGTGTTGCCGTCGTTCTCGACGCTGACCGGCAAGCCGGTCAGCGTCTCCACCCGGGCCCGCAGCGGTTCCTCGCGCCAGACGAGGTTCGGGGCGAAGCGCACCGTCGAGCCGGTGGGGTCGACGAACCCGGCCGCGCCGAGCCCGACCGCCTCCACCTCGCCGGCCTCCGCGGCCAGGGCGAGCACCAGCTCGGCGATGGTCGCCTCGGTGGCCGCGGCATCCACGGACGGGGTGTCGCGTCGCATGCGCAGGACGACGTCGCCGTCCTCGTCCACGAGCCCACCGGCGACCTTCGTGCCGCCGATGTCGACCCCGATGGCCAGTGCCACCTCTCGCCTCCGAACCGCTCGTGACCGCTCAGCCGATGTCGATGTGCTCGACGCCGCCGCGGCGCCTGCGCATCTCGTCCAACCGACGATCATCCAGCACGGAGTCGAGCAGCCCCAACAAGGACGCTGCGGCGACTCCCACCGACTCCACGACGTGGCGCACCTCGGTGTCGTCGCGGTCTCGGACGAAGGCGATCAGCCGGCACACCGGGCACAGGCGGCAGTCCTCCGAGCCGGTGGCCACCATGCCGTCGAGGGCCTGGACGAGACGGGCCAGCTCCTCGGCCAGCCCGGCCGGGTGGGAGTGCTCGCTCACCGCGCCCCTCGCTCCTGGTCCGGGACGAAGCGCACCAGCAGTCTGTCGTCCTCGAACGCCGCCCCGACGACGCTGCAGCGGCGCAGGAAGCTCGGCAGCGCGATCACCCGCCGGTCGGTCCCCGCGCAGACCACGAGGTCCTCGCCCGCGCGCATGAGGTCGAGGTCCGTGCGGCGGGCCAGCGGCAGCGGCAGCTGCAGCACCCAGCACTCCCCGTCGTGGCTGACGCTGATCCCGGCCGCGACCTCGGGCAGGGCCAGCGGGTCGCTGCCGGCGTAGGTCAGCTCGGCGACCCCGAGCAGCTCCTCCAGGCCGACCGGCTCGACCGCGCGGTAGGGCGAGCGGTGGACGGGCAGCGGGGCGAAGGAGTCCTCCACCTCGCGCAGCCGCTCTGCCTGGGCCTTCGCCCAGCCGGCGAGCCAGCCGTCGTCGACGGAGGCCGGGAACACCCGGTTGGCCACGACCGCGTCGACCCGGTAGCCGTGCAGGGCCAGCGAGGTCAGCGTGCGGCGCGCCTCGGCGACGACCACCGCCTCCGGCGTGAGCACCAGGCGCACGCTCGCGTCGCTGCCGGTCAGCAGCGCGCGCACGTCTCGGAGGTCGGCGACCAGGCGCTGGACGGCGTCGAGGACGCGGTCGCGGGGCAGCGGCACGCCGACCACCCGGTCGAGCATGGGGCGCAGCGTCCGTACGAGGCGCCGCTCGACCGGGAACACCCGCTCCGCGTATCGGGTGAGCGCCTCGGGAAGGGCCAGCAGGCGAAGGGTCTCCGCGGTGGGCGCGCAGTCGACCGCCACCAGGTCCCAGCGGTCCGAGCGCACCTGGTCGCGCACCTCGAGGAGCGCGAGGACCTCCTCGGCCCCCGGCAGCACGGTCAGCTCCTCGGCCTCAACCGGGTCCACGCCCACCGAGTCGAGGACCTCGAGCAGGTAGGTCTGGACCTCCTCCCAGCTGCGCTCGAAGCGGCCCCGCGCGTCGACCTGCTGGGCGAAGAGCCCGCCCGCCACCTCGACCGGCTCGGGCCCGAGGGCGGGTACGCCGTCGCGCCCGGCGCCGAGAGTGTCCTGCAGGGAGTGCGCGGCGTCGGTCGAGACCACCAGCGCCTTGAGGCCGCGCGCGGCTGCCAGCGCGGCGGTACCGGCAGCCGTCGTGGTCTTCCCGACCCCACCCTTGCCCGTGAACAGGACGACGCGCACGGGGAGGTCAGCCCTCGACCCGGGCCTTGAGGCCCTTGAGGGCGGTGTCGACGATGACCTTCTCGGCCTTGCGCTTGATCATCCCGATCATCGGGATCTTCACCTCGACGGTCAGCCGGTAGGTCAGCTGGGTGCCTCCCTCGTCCGCCTCGAGGACGTACTCCCCGTCCATGGACTTCAGCAGCGAGCCAGGTTCGGACATCACCCACGACACGTGCTCGTCCCCGGTCCAGGTGTACTCGAGGGTGTAGCTGTCCTTGAACGCGCCCGAGTCGATGACGAAGCGGGCCTCGTACGGGCGCCCGTCGGGCTCGACGCTCGAGAGCACCTCGACCGACTTCACGTCGCTGGACCACTCCGGGTAGGCCTCGAGGTCGGCGATCACGGCCATCACGTCCGCGGGCGGCGCCCCGACGTGGATGCTCGACTCGGTGCGATCGGCCACCCGAGGAGCCTACCGACGAGGCGACCCCGGGCGTCAGCCCAGCACGAGGCCGAGCAGCCAGCAGATGCCGACGAACAGCACCGCCAGCGTGCCACCGACGCCCAGCGCGAGCAGGATGCGCATCCCCTGGGACTCCGGCAGCCGGGCGAGCAGGCCGCCGAGGGGCTCCCCGGACTCCGCGGCCAGCCGGGCCATGAGCTCCGACATCGTGGCCGGGTCGACCCCCGTCGGGGTCTCGGGCTCCACCGCGCGCGCGTGCTTGCCGACCGCGGGGGCCGGCTGCTCGGTGAACGGTTCCGGGGGGTCGGACAGCAGCAGCGCCCGCAGCTCCTGGACCGCCGCCACGTCGAGGTCCCCGACCCCCGCCTCGGGGCTCGCGTCCGCGTGCGGGTGCTCGCCGGGCTCGATGCCCTCGGCGGCCTCGGTGGCCACGACGGCCCGGGCGGTCGGACGCGCCTCCGGCGGGCGCAGGTCGGCGTGGCAGAGCGTGCACCACTCCTGGCCGCGACGCACCAGGGAGGAGCAGGCGGGGCAGCGCGAGACGTACTCCATACGGGTGGACCTCGGCAGGTCCGCCCCTGCCCTTGACCCTCCGAACGGGCCCACGCCGGCGTCGGGCAGGCGTGCCGGGCCCGGGACGTCGGGGCGGACTGGGTAGCCTTCCGGGCGTACGGTCGGGGCCCGCAAGCCGCGAAGGACGCCATGGGACGCCGCACCATCCTGCTGGTCAGTGCGGTGCTGCTCGCCGCCCTCGGCACGCTGCTGGTCTACGGGTACGTCCGCGGGGCCGACCACCGCGCCTCGTCCCGGGGCCGCACCGAGAACGTGCTCGTGGCGACCTCGACCATCGCGGTAGGCACGTCGGGGGCGCAGGCGAGCGCGGCGGGGGCGTTCACGACCAAGGCCATCCCGCAGGACGCCGTGGCCGAGGGCGCCCTCACCAGCATCGACGCGGTCAACGACCTGGTCGCGATCACCACCTTCTACCCCGGCCAGCAGCTCGTGCGGGCGGGCTTCGGCCAGCCGCAGGGGGTCACCGCGATCCCGGTGCCCCGCGGCTACCTCGCCGTCTCGATCCAGCTCGGCGACCCGCAGCGGGTCGCGGGCTTCCTCGGTCCCGGCTCGCAGGTCACCGTGTTCGCGACCGTGCCCGACCCGACGGCGACCGCGGGCTCGGGGGGCACCGTCACCACGACCCTGCTGCCCAAGGTGACGGTCATCACGGTCGGCAGCACGCAGCCGATCCCGCAGGCCTCGCCGTCGGCCTCGAGCAACGGGTCGGTCTCACCGACCATCGTCACCCTCGCCCTGACCCAGGAGGACGCGCAGAAGGTGATCTACGCGCAGAGCCGGGGCCAGCTCTACCTCGGGCTGGTGTCCGCCAGCACGCCGGTGCGGTCCCTGCCTCCCACGTCCCTGTCCAACCTGCTGAACTGAGTTCCGTGCCCGTCATCGTCGACCACGACCCCGCCGGCGCCGAGACCCTCAATGCGGCCCTCGGCGGCGAGGCGCTCGTACTGCCCTCGGTCGACGCGCTGCGGCGCCACCTCGAGGACACCCTCGGCGAGGACTGCGTCGTCCTCGGGCCGGGTGTGGACCAGACGACGGCGCTGCGCCTGGCCGAGGAGCTGCGCCTGTCCCGGCCGACCCTGGGCGTCGTGCTCGTCCGTCGTCGCATCGACACCGGCGTGCTGGCCGACGCCCTGCGCTCGGGGGTGCGCGAGGTGGTCGACTCCCGGGACCTGGCCGCGCTGACCGCCGCGGTACGACGTACCCGCCAGCTCGCCCGCGCCCTGCGCGACCAGGCCGAGCACGTGGGCGGCCTGGAGGACGCCGGTGCCCGCGGCCGGGTGCTCACCGTCTTCTCGGCCAAGGGCGGCTGCGGGAAGACGACCGTCGCCACCAACCTGGCCGCGGTTCTCGCCGACAAGGGCAAGCGTCAGGTGTGCCTGGTCGACCTCGACCTCGCCTTCGGCGACGTCGCCATCGCGCTGCAGCTGTTCCCCTCGCACACGATCGCCGACGCCATCCCCCTCGGGGACACCCTCGACGCCCGCGGCGTCGCGGGCCTGCTGACCCCGCACTCCCCGGGCCTGACGACGCTCGTCGCCCCCCTCGAGCCCGGGGTGGCCTCCTCGGTGCCCGCGGAGCTCGTCGGGCGCATCCTCGACGTGCTGCGCGAGCAGTTCGACTTCGTGGTGGTGGACACCCCGCCCGCCTTCGACGACCAGGTGCTCGCGGCGTTCGACCGCAGCGACGTCATCGCCCTGCTCGCGACCCTCGACATCCCCGCGGTGAAGAACCTGAAGCTCACCCTCGAGACGATGGAGCTGCTGAACTACCCGCCCGAGCGGTACTGCGTGGTCATGAACCGCGCCGACGCGAAGGTCGGGCTGCTGGTCTCGGAGGTGGAGAAGACCCTCGGCACCAAGGTCGTGGCCCAGGTGCCGTCCTCCCGCGACGTCCCCGCCAGCACCAACCGCGGGGTGCCCCTGGCGCTGGAGCAGCCGCGCCACCCGGTCACCCTCGCCCTCAAGGCCTTCGCGGACGCCTACCTCGCACCCGCCGCGTCGGCCGAGCAGTCCATCCCCTCGCCGCTGCGGCGCGACCGACGCGGCTTCCTCCGCTGGAGGACGCGAGCGACATGAGCCTCTCCGACCGTCTCGCCGAGGCCCGCCGGGCACGCAGCGCGGACACCTCGGCCCAGCCGCGCAACCGCGACGCGCAGCCGGCCCGGCACAGCACCGACCCCTTCGCCGACCTCAAGCGCACCGTCCACCAGACCCTGCTGGAGAATCTCGGCCCACAGCTCTACGACGCCCAGCTGACCCAGGCCGAGCTCGAGCAGCGGGTACGACTCACGCTGTCCGAGGTGCTCGCCGCCGACGACACGCCGCTCACGGTCAGCGACCGGGCACGGATCGCCCAGGACATCGCCGACGACATCCTCGGCTACGGCCCGATCGAGCCGTACCTGCGCGACCCGGACATCACCGAGGTCATGGTGAACGGGCCGGACTCCATCTACGTCGAGCGCGGCGGGCGCATCTTCGGCGTGGAGGGCCAGTTCAACGACGAGGCCCACCTGCGCCGGACCATCGACAAGATCGTCGCGCGCGTGGGCCGGCGGGTGGACGAGTCCAGCCCGATGGTCGACGCCCGGCTCCCGGACGGCAGCCGGATCAACGCGATCATCCCGCCACTGGCACTGGACGGCAGCCTGCTCACCATCCGCAAGTTCGCCAACGACCCCTACACCGACGACGACCTCGTCAGCTTCGGGACGATCACCCAGCCGGTCGCAGACCTGCTGCGCGCGTGCGTGCGAGGACGGCTCAACATCCTGGTGTCAGGAGGGACCGGCGCCGGCAAGACGACCACGCTCAACGTGCTGTCCTCGTTCATCCCCGAGGAGGAGCGGGTGATCACCATCGAGGACGCCGCGGAGCTGCAGCTGAACCAGCAGCACGTGCTGCGGCTGGAGGCCCGGCCCCCGAACATCGAGAACCGTGGCGAGGTCACCATCCGCGACCTGGTCCGCAACGCGCTGCGGATGCGCCCGGACCGCATCGTCGTCGGGGAGATCCGTGACGCCGCCGCGCTGGACATGCTCCAGGCGATGAACACCGGCCACGACGGCTCGATCAGCACGGTGCACGCCAACAGCCCCCGCGACGCGCTGCACCGGGTCGAGACCATGGTGCTGTTGGCCGGGTTCGACCTGCCGATCCGCGCGATCCGCGAGCAGGTGGCGAGCGCCATCGACCTGATCATCCAGCAGACCCGGTTCAAGGACGGCACCCGTCACGTCACGCACGTCACCGAGGTCGTGGGCATGGAGGGTGACGTCGTGACCCTCCAGGACCTGTTCCTCTTCGACCACGCGCAGGGCTTCGACGACACCGGACGCTCCCTCGGCCGGCTGCGCTCCACGGGGATCTCCCCACGCTTCGTGGACAAGCTCGCGCACCACGGCGTGACCCTGCCCCCCGGCCTGTTCACCTTCGAGCGGTTCGGGGGCTGAGCGTGCAGCTGTGGCTGGGGCTCGGCCTGCTCTTCGCGGGCCTCGTGGTCCTGCTCGTGCTCGCCCTGGGCCGCCCGGGCGGAGAGTCGGTGGAACGGCGGATGTCGATCTACACGCTCACGGGGCGGACCCGGACGCCCGGTGAGCGGCGTCCCACTGCTCGCGTCCACGTCGCCCGCTCGGTCGTCGAGCTGACCGGCCGGGTGGTCTCCCGTCGGGATCCGCAGGAGCGCCTGGCGCGCGCCCTGGACGCGGCGGGGATCGCACTCAGGCCGGCCGAGTGGGTCTTGGTGCACACCGGGATCGCGGTCGGTTCGGGACTGCTGCTGCTCGTGCTCACCGAGGGACGCCCGCTGGCGACCTTCGCCGGCCTGGCCCTCGGGGTGGCGATCCCGTGGTGGTACGTCGTCTCGCGGCAGAGCCGGCGGCGCGCCGCGTTCTACGAGCAGCTGCCCGACACCCTCCAGCTCGTCGCGGGCAGCCTGTCCGCCGGCTACTCGATGCCGCAGGCCGTCGACGCCGTGGTCCGGGAGGGCAACCAGCCGATGGCCGGGGAGCTCTACCGGGCGCTGGCGGAGACGCGGCTGGGCGTGCCGCTGGAGGACGCCCTGGACAGCGTCGCCGACCGGATGCGCTCCCGGGACTTCCACTGGGTCGTCATGGCCGTGCGCATCCAGCGCGAGGTCGGCGGCAACCTGGCGGAGGTCCTCGGCACCGTGGCGGCCACGCTGCGCGAGCGCGAGCGCCTGCGCCGCGAGGTGCGGGTCCTCTCCGCCGAGGGACGGCTCTCCGCCGTGGTGATCTCCCTGCTGCCGGTCATCTTCATCGTCATCGCGGTCATCGCCCGCCCGCAGTACCTGCGACCGCTGTACACGACCGCGCTCGGCGGGCTGATGCTCATCACCGCTTCGGTGCTCTTCGTGATCGGCGTGATCTGGCTGCGCCAGGTCACCAAGGTCGAGGTCTGACGTGCTCGCCCTCGGGCTCGCCTGCGTCTTCGCCGCGCTCCTCCTGCTCGTGCTGGCCTTCGACCGGCCCGCTCCCACGCGTGGCGTGAGCCGGTCGCTGGAGGCCGTACGGACGATGCAAACCGGCCCCAAGCCCCCCACCCCTCGGGCGGAGCCGGACCGTACGGTCGGCGCGCGCCTGGGCAGCCCCCTCCTGCGCCGCCTCACCGTGCTCGGCCGCCGCCTCGACCCGACCGGTCGGACCCACCACCTGCGCCGCCGCCTCGACCTGGCGGGCAACCCCGACGGCTGGGACGTCGACCGGGTCCTGGCGTTCAAGGCGCTCGGGCTCCTCGTCGGCCTGCTGGTCGGGCTCGCCCTGGGACTGCTGCTCTCCTGGGGCGTCGGCGCGCTGCTGGCGGTCGTGGTGCTCGCCGGGGTGCTGGGCTGGTTCGTCCCCGATCTCGTGCTCTACCAGATGGGCTACGAACGGACCCAGCGGATGCGGCGGGAGCTCCCCGACGCGCTGGACCTGCTCACCATCTCGGTCGAGTCCGGCCTGTCCTTCGACGGCGCGCTCGCCCAGGTCGCGCGCAACACCGAGGGCCCGCTCGCGAGTGAGTTCTTCCGCGTCCTGCAGGAGATGCAGATCGGGGTCGGGCGGACGACGGCGATCCGGGCGATGGGCGAGCGAACGGACCTGCCCGACCTGCGGCAGTTCTCCTCCGCGATGGTCCAGGCCGACACCTTCGGGATCCCCATCGCCGGCGTCCTGCGGGTGCAGGCGCGCGAGATGCGGATCAAGCGGTCGCAACGCGCGGAGGAGCAGGCGCAGAAGATCCCGGTCAAGATCCTCTTCCCGCTGATCTTCTGCATCTTCCCGCTGCTCATGGTCGTGATCCTCGGCCCGTCGATCGTGACCATCGCAAGAACCCTGTTCGGGATCGGCGGCTGAGCCGTGGCCATCGTGCTCGTGGTGACCCGCAGCCCCAACCTCGCGCTGGCGCTGGGCGGGTCCGGGTCCGCCCACGACGTCGTCGAGGTCCGCCCTCCGGGGCTGGCGGCCTGGCTGTCGGGGCCGGCCCGCCCGACGCCGGCCGTCGTGGTCATCGCCCAGCCCTGGCCGGAGGACGCCCTGGCGACCCTGTTCCGGCTGCGCGACGCCGGGGTGTCCGCACCGGCGCTGATCCTCTCCGGAGACGGGGACGCCTGGGCGGCCCTGGAGGACACCGCACCGGGCGGGGACCCGGCGTCGCGCCTGCTGCCTCTCCCGGTCACCGGACCGGACCTGGTGGCCGCGGTCGAGGGGGCGCTGGGGGCCCCCTCGGCGCCGACCGCCGTCGCGCCGACCCGGCTCGCGGGGCCGGCGGCGGCCCCGTCGCGTCCGGCCGACGAGCCGTCGGAGGCGGACGAGGCACCCGCACCGGTCCCGCCGGCCGGGCACGTCATCGACCTTCGAGGCGGCGAGGCGGAGCAGGCGCGCGCCGCCGACGTCCGCGCCGCGGTGCGGCGCCTGCTCGAGCAGGTCGACGAGGTGTACGGAGTGCCCGAGAGCGCGGCCGTGGTCCTCGCGGAGGCTCGGGCGCGGGTCGGCGCGGACGCCGCGGTCCTGCTCGTGGCCGACGGCGAGCGCTGGCGCCCGGCGGCGGTCGAGGGGCTGACGGACGAGGAACGGGTGGACGTGCTCCCCCCGTCGTCCTGGGTGGCCTCGACGATCGGCTCGGCCCGCCGTGGCCTCGTCGTCGAGGACACCGACCTGGCCCGGGAACGCCTCGACGGCGTCGGACTCGGCGCGCGGCGCCACGTCCTCGTGGCTCCGATGGCCCCGTCCGGGGCCGTCGTCGTCCTCGCCAGGGAGGACCCGGCGTTCACCGACGGCGAGGTGTCCTCGCTCGTCGACCTGGCCGAGGAGGCCGGGCCTCTGCTCGTGGCCGCGCAGGACGCCCGCTCGCTGGCCAGGGCGCTGGCCCCGTTGCGTGACGTGGAGGCCCTCCCCGAGCGCGTGTCCGGCTGATCCCCGCCCTCGTCTGTCAGTCTTGACCCTGTGGCAGGGGTGACGCGCGTCCGGGTCGACGTCCGCATGACCGTCGTCCTGGTCCGGATGTTCGTCTACGCGGTCTGTCTCACCCTCGTCCTGCTCAGCGGGACCATCCCCAACCACGGCCTCACGGTGGTCGGCCTGTTCGTCGTGGCCGTCGCGGCGAGCGTGCCGAGCGGCTCGGACACGGTGAACCGCTGGCGGCCGGTGGGCGAGGCGGTGGCCACCGTGGCGCTCACCTGCGGCACCGGGCACGTCGAGCAGGCCCTGCTCCCCTACCTGATCGCCCCGGCGCTGGACGCGGGACTGCTGGGCGGGCTGCGGGTCGTGCTCTACGAGACCGGGTTCGCCTCCGCCACCCTGCTGGTGTGCGGCTTCCTCGAGCAGCCCGACGACATCCGCGACTTCACCTCCTTCGCTGCGCAGTGGGTCGTGCTCTCCCTGGCCGTCGGCCTGCTGGCCGCGTGGGTACGCCGGATCCGGGTCCAGCAGGCGGTCAACTCCTCCTCGTCCTACGCGGCGGCCTATCGCCTGCTCTCCCAGCTGCGCCTGGTCTCGAGGCAGCTCTCCGGCGGCCTGGACGCCGTCGTGCTGGGCCAGGCGATGCTGCAGGGGATCCGGGCCCGGCTGCGCTACGCGCGCGCCGCGCTCTTCGTGCGCTCCGAGGGCGGTCGGCTGATCCCCCTGGCGTGCGCCGGGACCGACCGGGTCGACTGGACGCCGGCCATCGACGACGACTCGCCGTGGGCCGAGGCCTGGTCGACCGGCGCCCCGCAGCGGGTGGGCCAGACGTTCACCGCCGGCGAGGGCGGCTTCGCGGCGGTGCTCCCGCTGCGGGTCGGCATGCGCACGATCGGGCTGGTGGGGGTCGAGCGCGTCGAGGCGCCCTTCCACGACGACGCGCTGGCCGACGCGGAGGCGCTGCTCGACGAGGGCGCGCTGCGGCTGGAGACCGCGCTGCTGTTCAGCGAGATCCGCCAGATCGCCACCGCGGAGGAGCGCCGCCGGGTCGCGCGGGAGATCCACGACGGGATCGCCCAAGAGCTCGCCTCGCTGGGCTACGCGGTCGACGACATGTCCTACCGCGCCACCGACGAGGAGGCCCGCGAGCAGCTGCAGGCACTGCGCCGCGAGATCACCCGGATCATCAGCGAGCTGCGACTGTCGATCTTCGACCTGCGCAGCGAGGTGCAGCCGTCGGCCGGCCTGGCCACGGCCCTGTCGGACTACGCCCGCCAGGTTGGGGCCACCTCGCACCTGACCGTGCACCTCGTGCTCGACGAGTCGCCGTCTCGCCTGCGGGCCGACGTCGAGACCGAGCTGCTGCGGATCGCGCAGGAGGCCATCACCAACGTCCGCAAGCACGCCGGGGCGCGCACACTCTGGGTCACCTGCCGGATCGCGCCTCCGGCGGCGCTCCTGCGAGTCGAGGACGACGGGCGCGGGCTGGGCCCGGGACGACTCGACAGCTACGGGTTGGAGATCATGAAGGAGCGGGCTGCCAGGATCGGGGCCAGCCTCAACGTCGCCGAGCGTGACGAGCGTGGCACGGTGGTGGAGGTCGTCATCGGCGGCCAGGAAGAGCCGGGTGGGCGTACCCGGCGGGAGGGAGAGCTCGGTGCCCACGACAGTGCTGCTCGTCGATGACCACGAGCTGATCAGGCAGGGGCTGCGGCGGGCGTTCGAGCGAAGCGGCGACTTCGAGGTCCTCGCCGAGTCGGGAACGGTGAGCGACGGGGTCCGTCAGGCTGGCGCCCTGCGGCCGGACGTCGTCGTGGTCGACGTACGGCTGCCGGACGGCAGCGGGCTCGAGCTGGTCCGCCAGATCCGCGGGGAGCGCGACGACATCGGGATCGTGGTCCTCACCATGTACGCCGGCGACGAGCAGCTGTTCGCGGCGCTGGACGCGGGGGCCAGCGCGTTCGTGCCCAAGGACGCTCCCACCGACGACGTGGTGGCCGCTGCCCGACACGCCGCGGCGAACCCCCGCGCGTTCACCGCGAGCGACCTCGGCGAGGCGATGAAGCGCCGCCTGACCCCGACCGGGCCTCAGCTGTCCCCCCGGGAGAAGGAGGTGCTGCAGCTGCTCGCCGACGGTCTCGGCGTCGCCCAGATCTCCCGACGGCTCTACATCAGCGAGTCGACGACGAAGACCCACATCTCGAAGCTGTACGAGAAGCTGGGTGCCGCCAACCGGGCACAGGCGCTGATGACCGCGCTGCGACTGGGACTGATCAAGCAGGACGGCCCGTCGCCGCTGTGAGCCGCCACGACGCGGGGGTCTCCGCCGTCGAGTACGCCCTGCTGCTCGCCGGGATCATCCTCGTCGTCATCGCTTCGGTCGTGGCGCTCACCCGCGTCGTCGGGGAGCGGTACACGACCGACTGCACCCAGGTGGGGACCGGCGGGGTGAGCGCCGCCCCGAGCCCCTGCCCCTAGCCACGGGGTCCGAACCGAGGATCCCCGGGTCCTCCATTCGGGGGATGGCAACGGGACCGCTGGCCCGATGACGGTGGGTGCCCATCGCCCTTCACGATGGTGAGGCTGGGCTCGAGGGGGGCTCAGCAGTTCGTCACAGGAAGGACCTGGATGTTCGCGCGCGTACGCCGCACCCTGAACGCACGTGGGGAGGACGGCGCGTCGGCGGTCGAGTACGCCCTGCTGGTCGCTGCGATCGCGGCCCTGATCATCGTCGTGGTCTTCGCCTTCGGTGGTCTGGTCCGCAGCATCTTCCAGAACACCTGCAACGACCTGAAGGACAAGACGAGCAACTCCAGCTCCGACTGCGGCAACGGGAGCAGCGGGGGCTGACCGGCGACGGCCGGTGCCCGCCGTTCCCGTGCACCACCACCACCGACGTCGGTCGAAGCCCCGGCGTCGGAGCGACCCGACGTCCTGGGGGGGACCGTCATGGACCACACCGTGCCCGACGACGGCCGCACGGCCACCGTCGACGAACGTCGAAGCCTCGCGAGCGAGTACGCGCTCGCCGCGGCGACCCTGCTGACCGTCCTCGTGGTGGCCGGCGTCGCCGCCCTCACCGCCCACCACCTGCTCGGCCAGGGGTGCGAGAGCCTGGCTCAGTCCGCGAGCGCGACCGTCCCGGCCGTCTGCCGCTGATCGATGCCGCCCGGCGGCCGGGCGGTGTCGGAGAGGCCCATGTCGCGCTCCAGACGCACGATCCGGCGGCGCTCGCGCCAGCGCTCCCACGCCCCGACCGCGAGCATCGTGGCCACGGCGTAGAGCCACCCGAGGAGCACGTCGGTGACGTAGTGCTCCCCGCAGTAGACCAGCGCCAGCCCCATCGCCACCGGGTAGGCGAACAGCCACAGCCGGGGCCACACGGGACGGCGTTCGAAGATGAGGAACAACGCGATGAGCATCGAGAATCCGGCGTGCAGCGACGGGACCGCCGCGACGTAGTTCGCGTGAGCCGAACCGACCCGCAGCCAGTGCTCCGTGGGGGCCATGTGCAGGGCCGCCATCCCGTGCCCGGTGATCGGGCGCACCCCGGTGATGTAGCCCTGGTAGTCAGCCAGCCAGGGCGGCGCGGCCGGGTAGAGCACGTACGTGGCCAGGCCGGCGATCGCCAGCACGAGGAAGCGCCGCATGAAGCGGGCCCAGCGCCGCCGGGACACGATGTACAGGGCGGTCCCGAGCGCGAACGTGGCGATGAAGTGCGACAGGTAGACCAGTCCGGCGGCCTCGTCGTACCAGTGCACGACGGAGGGGTTGTAGAAGTGCGCCTGCAGCCACGCGGTCGGCACGACGCCGTGGAAGAGCAGCTTGTCGGTGTCGATCGTCCAGGTGTAGTGCGTGGGGATGCCGAGCATGGTCGCCCAGCCGCGGGTGTAGTCGTAGAGCCACAGGACGGCGAAGAGCGGCAGCCAATCGAGCAGGATGCGGTGCACCTTCACCCCGCGGCCCACGTTGGCCACGAGGATCACGACGAGGACCCAGATCATCTGGCCGAGCCGGGTGACGGGCGGGCCCATGATCCACCACGAGTAGAAGAACGCGCCGACGGCGAGCAGGACGGCCAGGGCGCGCCAGGAGACCAGGCGTCGGACCAGCACCAGGTCAGGAGAGAGCGCGGTCACCTGCTGTTCATCCCTTCGACGACGCTCGGCTTCCCCAACTTCCCCGCGACGTCAGACCAGGGTGCCACATCACGGCCCCCGGACCGGCAGGGGGAGGTCCGGGTCGAGGAGCAGGGCCAGCCGGACGGCCGCCGTGTCCCACCGCCAGTCCCGCTCCACCCACGCGCGACCCGCTCGGCCCATGGCCGCGGCCAGTTCCGCGTCGCTGAGCAGCCGCGCGAGCCGCGCGACGACGGCGTCGAGGTCCGCTCCGGGCACGACGTAGCCGGTCTCCCCGTCCAGGACGGCGTCGGGGGCGCCGCCGGAGTCGCCGGCCAGGACCGGCAGCCCGGTCGCTGAGGCCTCGAGGTAGACGATGCCGAGGCCCTCGACGTCGAGGCCGCGGTGGCGCGTCCGGCACGGCATCGCGAAGACGTCGCCCGCCGCGTAGTGCAGGGCGAGCTCCGCGCCCGGCACCGACCCGGTCAGCACGACGTCGTCGGCCACGCCGAGCCGCTCGGCGAGGCCACGCAAGCGGTCGCGGTACGGGCCGCCGCCCACGAGCAGCAGGGCCACGCCGTCGACCTGCCGGCGCAGGGCGGGCAGCGCGCGGATCAGCGTGTCCTGGCCCTTGCGCGGCATCAGACGGGAGACGCACACGACGACCGGGCGTCCCTGCAGGCCGTACCGGGCACGGATGGCGCCACCGTCGAGCCCGGGCCGGAAGGTCGAGTCGTCCACGCCCGGGGTGAGCCGGACCAGCTTCGCGACGTCAGGGGCGGCCACGGCGGCTGCGATCCGGCCCCTGGTGTAGGCCCCCAGGAAGGTGAGCACGTCAACTCCGGCGGCCACCCGGCGCACCACCTGGGCGGTCCCGGGCAGCCCAGCCCAGCCGGCCTCGTGGCCGTGGGTCAAGGCGACGATGCGACGGGCTCCGGCGGCTCGCAGGCGGGGCGCGAGCAGACCCAGGGGCGCCGCCGCGCCGAACAGGACTCGGTCGCAGGAGAAGCCTCGCAGCAGCTCCGCGGCCCGCCCGCCCACGGCTGGGGTGGGCAGCAGCACCCGGTGCGGGTGGCGCACCACCGGGAAGGGCTGGACGGCGTCGAAGGCGGCGGCGCCGCGCCACTGGGAGGCGTACACGACGACCGAGTCAGCCTCTTGTCGCCGTAGCAGCTCGTGGACGAAGGTCTGGATGCCGCCGGGCCGCGGCGGGAAGTCGTTGGTCACCACCAGCGTCCGCGACACGAGCGAGCACCCTAGTGCGCCAGCCTCCTCAGCTCGGCTCGCCAGGCAGCGGTGAAGGCAGCCAACGAGGTGCCCAGGTCGCGGCGCATGACCCGCGCGGTGGCCACGCCCGGGGCCGTGCCCGACCGGACCTCGGCGGTCACGTCCCGGAAGAACCGGCGCAGCCCGGCCGTCCCGTACGTACGCGCCAGCAGCCGGACGGCGACATCGGCGTCGGCGTACGCGACGGCCCCGACCCGCGGGTCCGCGCCGCTGAAGGCGGCCGCCGACGGCAGCCGAGCCGGGGGTCCGGTCCGGGCAGCGGCGGCGAGGCCCGCCTGCGCGAGGACCCGCTCGGGCACGCCGGTGCCGGCGAAGCCCACCTCGTCGGCCACTCCCTCGGACAGCCAGGTCGGCGGCCCCGGGCGCGCGGCCGCCTGGGCCGCCACATGGGTCGTCTCGTGGGTCACCACCACGCGGCGCCCGAGGGCATCGAGCCGCGCCCAGACACCCGGGTTGGGATAGACGCGGCTGCCGACGAAGGCTCCGGGCGGCAGCCCCGGCGGGCCCTGGCCGGTGGTGACCGCGGCGAAGCCGGCCGCGAGAGCGGGCGCGTCCCCGATCTGGGCGGCGAACTCCTCCAGCGTCGCGGCACCGACGATCACCACCCGGCGGCTCCAGTCACCGCCCCAGAACCCGCTGACGCGGGGTACGGCTCGGGCGCCGGCCGCCGCCAGCGCGGCCAGGGTGCCCCGCGAGGCGTCGCCGACGCCCAGGGCCGGGCCGTCGGCGAGCGCGCGTAGGCGCGCCGGGGGCGGCGCGAGGTCGGCCAGGTCGGCCGGCCCGAGCGCGGCGTCGCGGACGACCACGGGCCGCCCGGCGGCATCGGGGCGCAGGGTGAGCTCCCGCCGGGTCACCAGGCCCACCTCCTCCCAGCCGAGCAGGCGCGTGGTCTCGCCGGCCCGCACGACAAGCGCGCCGCCCTCGACGCGAGCGCCGGTGAGGTAGCCACCTGGCGCCGGGGTGTCCGTCATGACGAGCCGGGGGCCGCCCAGCGGGGTGGCGGCCAGGGCTCGGGCACGCACGTGCGCCGCCACAGCGGCGCCCACCTGCGCCTCGGTCCACGCCCGGGGGCCCCCGAGCGTGAAGCCGACCGCGTGCTGCGGCTGGCTCGCCGGCGGCTGGCTGACCCGAGGCGGGGCGATCGGGCGCGCAACCGACCGGCCGGCGCGTGGCGTAGGGGCCAGGAGCAGGCCGGCGGCCGCGACGGCGGCCAGCGAGCCGGTCAGCAGGGCCCGCCGGCTCCTCACACCAGGCGGACGGCTCCGCTGAAGGGCATCGAGAAGACCCCGGCCACGGTCACTCCCTCACCGGGGTTGGCCGCGTGCACGATGCGGCCGTTGCCGATGTAGATGCCGACGTGGTGGATCGGTGAGTAGTAGAAGACCAGGTCGCCGGGCTGCAGGTCGTTCGCGGAGACGTGGCGGCCGTAGTGGAACTGCTGGCCGGACTGGTGGGGCAGATAGACCCCCACCGAGCGGTAGGCCGCCATGGTCAGGCCCGAGCAGTCGAAGGCGGAAGGCCCCGCGGCACCGTAGACGTAGCGCTTGCCGACCTGGCGCAGCGCGAAGGCGACGGCGCCGGCGGCGCGCCCGGACGCGTGCCCGACGACCTTCGGCAGCTGGACGCTGCGCGTGCGCACGCGCGAGGGCTGCGCGTGGACGTACGCGCGTGCGCGGGCGGCCGCCGCCCGGGCGGCAGCGGCCCGCTCGGCGAGCAGCTTGGCCCGCTGGTCGGCGCGCATCGAGGCGAGCAGCCGCTTCTCGGCCGCCACCTTGGCGTTGATCTGGGCCTTGGCCGCAGCCGCGTCGGCGCGCGCGGTGCGGACCAGGGCGAGCTTCTGGCCGGCCGCCAGCTGGTCGGAGGCGAGCTCCTGCTCGGCGGTCTGGACCCGGCGCAGGACGTCCTCGCGCTGGCGGGTCAGGCTCTCCACGGCGGCCGCCTGCGCCAGATAGGTCGCGGGGCTGGCCGCGGACAGCAGGGACAGCGACGAGCCGCCGGCATCGCTGCGGTACAGCGTCGCCACGATGGTGGCGATGTCGCCCTTGAGGCTGTCCAGGGTGGCCTGGGCGGCGGCGACCTTGGCCTGCAGCTTGGTGTAGGCGCTCTGCGCGGTCGCCAGGTTCATCTCGGCGGCGTTGTAGCGCTCGGCGGCGATCTCGGCCTGGTTCTGCAGCCGGTCCAGGTCACGGGAGACCTGGGCGATGCTGCGGGTGGGCGCGGCCTGGCTCGACGCGGGGAGCAGCGTCAGCGCGCATCCGGCGATGGCGAGGGCGACGAGCGCGCGTCGCAGCGGCAGACGCAGTTGGCGGCGGGTCGCCACGGGTGGCGGCTCTCCTCTTCCTCGGCCGCCTACCGGGTGAGCTGACGGGTTCGGGCGGGGAAGCGCGCCCTACGCCGGCCCGACGAGCGGCCCGACGATTCACCCCAGGGACTTGGGTCCCCGGCTCGGGCGTCCTCGCGACCACGGTCGCGACTGGCCCGACTCGGCGGGGGTGGCGGCGCCCCTGGCAGGGACGAGGTCCGACACCCGGCGTGCACCTTAGCGACGTCCGGCGTGACAGATCAAACCCCCACGCCGATGGCCGGCGGAAGATCCGGCGGGCCGTGGGGGTGTGCGCCAGGGTCGCCGGGTTCGCCGGGTGCCGGCACCAGCCGCAGCGGGGGTACCAGGCCGGAGCCGGCCAGGACCGCGATCGCTGCGCGCTCGGCCTCCTCCAGCTCCACCGCGGCAACCGCGCCGGTCCCGTCCCGCTCGGCCCCGGGCGGCCCCAGCAGGACCGTGACCACGCAGTCGTGGCAGGCCACGTCCCGGACCGCGCACGTCGCGCACTCGATGATCATCGCGTCCTCCAGCGGCCCTCGGCCCTCGTCGGCGCCCGCCACGCTAGGACGACCCCCCGACAACCCCGGTGACCGGCCGCCTTGGTGTCCGTGGACCAGGAGGATGTCCGGCGGCTAGGAGCGCTCGAGACGGCGCAGGAGGGCGGTCGACGCCACCGGGCGAGCGCCCGCGGCGCGCACGCCGTCGGCCACCTCCCGATCGCTCGACACCACGACGACGGGCCGTCCGGTGGGCTCGGCGCGGACCAGCCGGCGGATCACCTCGTCCGCGGTCGTGCCGGCCGGGCTGAACAGGACCCGCACCCCGCGCGGGGCGGGGCTCGGTGCCGGGACGTCGAGGCTGGCCCCGTCGAAGACGACGCTCACCTCCGCCCCGGTCTGCGCGACCAGGGCGGCCAGGCGGGTCGTGAGGCGGGCCCGCTGCTCCTCCAGCGACAGCCCGCCGAATCCGGTCTTGGTCACGTTGTAGCCGTCCACGACCAGGTGCACCTGCGGCAGGGCGAGCAGCTGGTCCAGGTGCGCGGGGTCATCGCGGTCGAGGGCGCGGGCCCGTACGTCCTCCGCAGCGCCCGCGCGGGCGTCCACCCCGTCCCCGGGCCGTGCGCCCTCCGGGACCGGAGGCAGCGCCAGCTCGCGGCGCAGGCCCGCCGCGGCGTCCAGCACGGTGTCCAGGAGCAGCCGGAGCCGGACCTCCGCCACGCTGCGCCCCTCGCGGGCGGCCCGGCGCCCGGCCTCCAGCCCCGCCTCCGCCTCGGCCAGCCGGGCACGCACCCGACGCAGGTCGGCCTCCGCGGCCGCGACCTGCCGCCGCGCGTCCGCGGAGGCGGCCTCCGCGGACGCGGCCGCCGCCTGCGCCCGGGCCTGCTCCTCGGCGTACGACGCGCGTAGCTCTCGGACCTCGCGCCGGGAGGCGGCGAGCTCGCGGCGCACGGCCTCGAGCGCCTCCCGGGCGCTCGCCTGCTCGGCGCGCGCCTGGGCGCGGGCCGTCTCGAGCTGCTCGCGCACGCGCGCGAGCTCGGCTCTTTCCTGGGCGCCGCGCCCGGTCCGTGCCTCGTCCCGGACCTGCCGGACGGCCGCCGGCCACACCTCGGCGTCCAGCAGGTAGGCCACGGCGGCGACCTCGACGGGGTCCGCGGCCACCGGGAGCCGGCCCGCCTCGAGGGCCTCCGCCAGGTCCGGCGCGTCCTCGCGGGCGCGGGCCGCGACCCGCACCCGGAACCCGGGGTCGTTCTCGAGCGCGGCCGCGAGGGCCGTGGCGCCCGCGCGGGCGCGCTTGGCCGGCGCGAAGCGCGCGACGGCCCGCAGCCGCGGCGGCACCTGGTCGGCGGCCAGGGTCCCGAGCGCGGCCGCGGCCAGGACGGCCACCCGGTCCCGGACGGCGTCCGGCAGGGGTTGGCCGTCCGGCGACTCGCCGACGAGGTCCGGCGGCTCGGAGGTCACTCGCGCTCCGTCGGCGGCGGCGGGAGGTCGGCCTGCACCTCCTGGACCGCTACGTCGGCTCGCACGTCGGCGTCGGCACGGCGTACCAGCTCGACGGAGTCCAGCGCGTCGCACCAACGGCAGCGCACGGACTCGATCTGCTCCGAGAGGACCTCGGACTCCTCGACCCGTGCCTCCCCCGCGAGGTCGAGGTGGACGAACTCGCGGACCCGCGAGGAACGGGTCACGTCGAAGCGGGTGAGGTTGCCGCACCTGGTGCAGCGCCAGCGAGTGTCGGCGCGGGGCAAGGGGATGGGCACACGGACCTCCGGGAAGGGGCGGGGTCCTCAAGGCTAGGCGGCACCGGCCCGCGTCCGCCCGGCACGCCTGCGCGAAGTTGTCGGTGCCCGCACCTACCGTCGGGGAGGAGATGAGCGCCGAGACCCTCCCGGCCCGCCCGCACCAGGCGAGCTTCGACGAGCTGGGGACGCCGCTGCGCGAGGTCACCTTCGTCGTCGTCGACCTCGAGACCACCGGCGGGTCGGCGCAGGACTGCGAGATCACCGAGATCGGTGCGGTGAAGGTCCGTGCCGGGAGGGTCCTCGGGGAGTTCCAGACGCTGGTCCGCCCGAACGCCCCGATCCCCCCGTTCATCAGCGTGCTCACCGGCATCACCGACGGCATGGTCGCCTCGGCGCCCACGGTCGGGGCGGTGCTGCCGGCCTTCCTCGAGTTCGCCAAGGGCGCCGTCCTCGTGGCCCACAACGCGCCGTTCGACGTCGGCTTCCTGCGCGAGGCGGCCGGGCGCTGCGGCCTCGCGTGGCCCACGTGGGGGGTGCTGGACACAGCTCGGCTGGCGCGGCGGGTGCTCGCCCACGACGACGTCCCCGACTGCAAGCTGGCCACGCTCGCGCGCTACTTCCGCGCCACCACCGCGCCGGAGCACCGCGCGCTGTCCGACGCCCGCGCCACGGTCGACGTGCTGCACGGCCTCATCGAACGGGTCGGCACCGAGGGGGTCGCCTCCCTCGAGGAGCTGTCCACCTACTCCTCTCGGGTCCCCGCGGCGGTACGCCGCAAGCGGCACCTCGCCGAGGGCCTGCCGCACGCCCCCGGGGTGTACCTGTTCGAGGACGGGCGCGGGCGGGTGCTCTACGTCGGCAAGTCGGTCGACGTGGCGGCGCGCGTACGCACGTACTTCACCGCCGCGGAGACACGTGCGCGAATGGCCGAGATGGTGCGCCTCGCCGAGCGCGTGCGTCACGTGCCCTGCCCGACCACCCTGGAAGCCGAGGTCCGGGAGCTGCGGCTGATCGGCGAGCACAAGCCGCCGTACAACCGCCGGTCGCGCTTCCCGGAGCGGGCGCTGTGGCTCAAGCTCACCGTCGAGGCCTTCCCTCGGCTGTCCATCGTCCGCGCGGTGCGCGACGACGGAGCGACCTACCTGGGCCCGTTCGGCTCGAGACGAGCCGCCGAGGACGCGATGACGGCCGTCCACGAGGCCGTCCCGCTGCGGCAGTGCAGCGGGCGGCTGTCGCCCCGGCGGCGCGTGAGCCCGTGCGCGCTGGCCGAGATGGGCCGCTGCGGCGCCCCCTGCGCGGGCCGGGAGACCCCCGAGGCCTACGCCGCGCACGTGGCGCTCGTCCGATCGGCGATGCTCGCCGACGCCACCCCCCTGGTGCGCGGGATCGAGCGGCGGATCGGGCTGCTCAGCGACGCCCAGCGCTTCGAGGACGCTGCCGCCCACCGCGACCGGCTGGCCGCGTTCCTGCGCGCCGCCGGGCGGATGCACCGCTACGCAGGCGTGTCCGCGTGCGCCGAGCTGCTCGCGGCCCGACCGCGGCCGGACGGGGGCTGGGAGCTCGCCCTCGTGCGGCATGGGCGCCTGGCCGGCACCTCGGTCGTGCCCCGCGCCGTCGCCCCGCTGCCGTGGATCGATGCGCTCGTGGCGACCGGGGAGCAGGTCGGTGCGGGCGTCGGCCCGACCTCGGCCGGGTCGGCGGAGGAGCTCGACTGCGTGCTGCGCTGGCTCGACGGCGACGGGGTCCGGCTGGTCCGCCTCGAGGGCACCTGGGCCTCCCCCGCCGGGTGGGACGCGGGCCTCCTGGAGCGCTACGGCGGCCGCGTACAGTCCGGCCCATGGTGACCGCGCTCGTCCAGATCCGCTGCGACGTCCATCGCATCCCCGAGGTGGCCGAGGCCGTCGCCGCCATCGACGGCGTGAGCGAGGTCTACTCCGTCACCGGCGACATCGACCTGGTGGCGATCGTGCGCGTACGTGCCCACGAGGAGCTCGCCGAGGTGATACCAGGCCGGATCAACGCGGTCGACGGCATCGTCGCCACGGAGACGCACATCGCGTTCCGCACGTACTCCCGGCACGACCTCGAGGCGGCCTTCTCGCTCGGCCTCGACGAGGGGGTCTGAGCGCCGGTCGGCTCAGCCCCTCCCGGCCACCTCCTGGGCGGTCTCCACCCAACGCGCCAGGACGGCCGCGGCGGCGCCGCCGTCCACCGCCGCGCTCGCCCGTTCGAGGGCGGCCCGAAGTGCCTCGACGGGGGTCTCGTCGCCCCCCTCCAGCGCGACCAGGGCCGCGGCGGCGTTGAGCAGGACCGCGTCCCGGACCGGGCCGGGCTCCCCCGCGAGCACCCGCCGGACCACGGCCGCGTTGAAGGCCGGGTCCGCTCCGCGCAGGTCGCCGGGCGACGACGCGGGGATCCCGAGCTCGCGGGGGTCGAGGCTTCGCTCCCGGACCTGGCCGTCCGCGACCCACCACACCCGGGAGGTCGTCGTCGTGGTCAGCTCGTCGAGGCCGTCGTCGCCGCGGAAGACCAGGGCTCGCTGCCCGCGGCGCGCGAACACCTGGGCCATCACCGCCGCGAGCCGTGGGTCGGCGCACCCGATCGCCTGGGCGCCCGGCTGTGCCGGGTTGGTCAGCGGGCCCAGGAAGTTGAAGACCGTCGGGACACCGAGCTCGCGGCGGACCCCGGCTGCGTGGCGCATGGCCGGGTGGAACACCTGCGCGAAGCAGAAGGTGATGCCGGCACGGGCACCCACCTCGGCGACCTGAGCGGGCGTCAGGGTGAGCGGCAGGCCGAGGGCCTCGAGCACGTCCGCGGTGCCGCAGGCGGAGGACGCGGCGCGGTTGCCGTGCTTGACCACGCGCGCCCCGGCGCCCGCGGCGACCAGCGCCGCCATCGTCGACACGTTGACCGTGTGCGCCAGGTCGCCGCCGGTCCCGACGACGTCGACCGCCGGGCCGGGGACCTCGATGCGGTGGGCGTGGCCCAGCATGGCCGCGGCCAGGCCGTCCATCTCCTCCGGCGACTCCCCCTTCGCGCGCAGGGCCACCACGAACGCTGCCACCTGGGCGTCGGTCGCCTCGCCGTCCATGACGCGGTCCATGGCCCACGACGCCACCTCCGCCGTGAGGGGCTCCCGGCGCAGGAGCGTGCCCAGGACCGCCGGCCAGGCCGGGGAGGTCACGCTCAGGCCACGGGGCGGGCGAGCCGGCGACGCAGCAGGGTCGCCGCGGTGTCGGCCAGCACCCGGGGGTCGAGGGGGTGCGGGACGGCGGCGTCGGCGCGCGACCACGTCGCCAGCCACAGGTCCGTCGGGCGCCCGGTGAGGACGAGCAGCGGCGGGCAACGGTAGATCTCGTCCTTCAGTTGCCGGGCGATGCCCATGCCACCGGCCGGGACCGCCTCCCCGTCGAGGATGGCGAGGTCGACGCCCCCCGCGTCCATCACCCGGATCAGGGCCGGCTCGGTGGCCACCTCGACCACGTCCACGAACGGGACGTCCCTGGCCGGGCGGCGCCCGAGCGCGCGCACCACGGCCGCTCGGGTCGTCCGGTCGTCGCTGTAGACGACCACCCGCGCCCGTGGCTGGGGCGCGTCGTCGCGAGGCGTCGAGGAGCTGCTCACGGGTCGCGATCGTACAAGTGCGAGGTACTTCGGGGGGTCGGGGTGTCGTCGGGACGGGTTGCTGCCAGAATCACCCGCGTGGCGACGACGACGGCCCCGCTCCGGACCTCCCCAGCGGCGCACCCGGCGGGGGTCAACCGGCCGAACATGGTCGCGGTCGGGACGATCGTCTGGCTCAGCTCGGAGCTGATGTTCTTCGCGGGCCTGTTCGCCATGTACTTCACCCTTCGCTCGGTCGCCGGCGAGAAGCTCTGGCGCGAGACCAACTCTGCGCTCAACGTGCACTTCGCCCTGCTCAACACCACGGTCCTGGTGCTCTCGTCCGTGACCTGCCAGATCGGCGTCTTCGCCGCCGAGCGCGGCGACGTCAAGCTGCTGCGCCGCTGGTTCGGGATCACCTTCCTCATGGGTGCCTTCTTCATCGGAGGGCAGATCTACGAGTACGTCAGCCTGGTCCACGAGGGCATCACGCTGAGCAGCTCGGGGTACGGATCGGTCTTCTACCTGACCACCGGGTTCCACGGGGCGCACGTCACCGGTGGCCTCATCGCGTTCCTGTTCGTCCTGGGCCGCACGTACGCCGCACGACGCTTCACCCACGAGCAGGCGACCAGCGCCATCGTCGTCTCGTACTACTGGCACTTCGTCGACGTGGTGTGGATCGGCCTCTTCTGCACCATCTACCTCCTCAAGTGACAGGCAGACCGTTGGCTCCTCTCACCCGCATGCGGCGCAGCCGCCTCGCCACACCGCTGCTGCTGCTGGTCGCCCTGATGGCGGTCGGGGTGATCTACGCCGCCCTCGGCGGGTCGGGCCGGGCGTCGGCCGACTCGGCGACGAGCACGTCGACGGTCGAGACGGGACGGCAGCTGTTCATCGACGGCTGCTCCACCTGCCACGGGGTCAACGCACAGGGGACCAGCTTCGGGCCCTCGCTCATCGGCGTCGGCGCGGCCGCCGTCGACTTCCAGGTGGGCACCGGCCGGATGCCGCTGGCCCAGCCCGGGCCGCAGGCCCAGCGCCGACCGGTCCAGTACACCGACCAGGAGATCGCCGCGATGGCGGCGTACGTCGCCACGCTCGGCCCCGGACCGGCGATACCCACCCAGCAGGACCTGGACATCAGCAACGTGTCCGACGCGCAGATCGCGCTCGGCGGCAAGCTGTTCCGGACCAACTGCGCCTCCTGCCACAACTTCGTCGGGGCCGGTGGCGCGCTCAGCCGCGGCCGCTACGCCCCGAGCCTGACCCACACGTCCCTGCAGCACATGTGGGAGGCGATGGTCACGGGGCCGGAGAACATGCCGGTGTTCGCCAACACGACCCTCACCCCGGACGACAAGCGCGCGATCATGGCCTACATCGTGCGCATGCAGAACGCGCCCAACCCCGGCGGCTTCGCGCTCGGGCACGTCGGGCCGGTCCCTGAGGGCGTGGTCATCTGGGTCGTCGGCCTCGGGCTGCTCGCCGGTGTCGCCGTCTGGATCGGAGCGAAGGTGTCATGAGCGAGATCGTCCGCCCGGACTCCGAGCACCTCGCCCCAGAGAACCCCGACGCCCCCGGTCTGCCCGCGCACCGGCTGCGCCGCACCGACGTCGACCCGATCGCGACGAAGCGGGCAGAGCGACAGGTCGCGAACCTGTTCCTCGTCGCCATCATCGCGACCGTCGGGTTCGTCGTCGCCTTCGTGGCGTTCCCGTCGCCGCACAAGTACATCACCATCATCCCCGGCGTCCTGCAGGACATCAGCGCGTCCAACTTCTTCCTCGGCATGACCCTCGCCATCTCGTTGCTGGCCATCGGGGTCGGGGCCATCCACTGGGCGAAGAAGCTCATGTCCGACGTGGAGATCGTCGAGCTGCGCCACCCGTCGGCGTCCTCCGCGCAGGATCGCGCTGAGTTCCAGGAGGTCTTCGAGACCGGGGTCGCGAGCAGCGGGATCAAGGAGTACAAGCTCATCCGACGCACCCTGATCGGGGCGATGCTCGTGCTCCCGATCCCGGCGCTCCTGCTCTTCCGCGACCTCGGGCCGCTCCCGCGCAAGAAGCTGTCGACGACCGCTATCCACAAGGGCGTACGGCTCGTGGTCGACGGGACGCAAGCTCCCCTGCGTCCGTCGGACATCCCCATCGGGGCGCTCGTCAACGTCGTGCCCGAGAACCTGCAGGCCATCGAGGAGGCCGCCGGGACCCTCGACGAGCGCGGCAAGGACGCACTCATGATCATCCGGATGCGGCCGGACCAGATCATCGCCCAGCAGGGAGCGAACTGGGATGTCGAGGGCATCCTCTGCTTCAGCAAGGTGTGCACGCACGCCGGCTGCCCGCTCGGTCTCTACGAGCAGCAGACGCACCACATGCTCTGCCCGTGCCACCAGTCGACCTTCGACCTCTCCGACGCTGGTCGCGTGATCTTCGGTCCGGCGGCACGGAGCCTCCCTCAACTCGCGATCACCACGAATGCGGACGGATACTTGGTGGCGGCACAGGGATTCACCCAGCCGGTCGGGCCGAGCTTCTGGGAGCGCTCATGAGCGAGCACGCCGAGCCCGCCCCTGCGGGCGAGGAGACCAAGCCGCGCACGGCACTCGGCAAGACAGGCACCTTCCTCGACGACCGCACCGGCGGTGCGAAGGGCCTGAAGGGTCTGCTGGGCAAGGTCTTCCCCGACCACTGGTCGTTCATGCTCGGCGAGATCGCCCTCTACAGCTTCATCGTGCTGCTGCTCTCGGGCGTGTACCTGACCCTGTTCTTCAAGCCCTCGCAGACCGAGGTCATCTACCACGGCTCGTACGTCCCGCTGGACGGGCTGCCGATGACAGAGGCGTACTCCTCCACGCTGCACATCTCCTTCGACGTGCGCGGCGGTCTGCTCATGCGTCAGATGCACCACTGGGCGGCGCTGCTGTTCGTCGCCGCCATCACGGTGCACCTCTTCCGCGTCTTCTTCACCGGCGCGTTCCGCAAGCCGCGCGAGCTGAACTGGCTCATCGGCGTCGGCCTGCTGACCCTGGGCCTCGTCGAGGGCTTCGCGGGCTACTCGCTGCCCGACGACCTGCTGTCGGGCACGGGCCTGCGCATCGCCGAGGGCATCGTGCAGGCGATCCCCGTGGTCGGCACGTATCTGGCGAGCTTCGTCTTCGGCGGGGAGTTCCCCGGCAACGACTTCATCCCGCGGCTGTACGCGATCCACATCCTGCTCGTGCCCGGCCTGATCCTGGCCCTGATCACGGCGCACCTGTTCCTCGTCGTCTACCACAAGCACACGCAGTACCCGGGGCCCGGGCGTACCGAGAACAACGTGGTCGGCTACCCCCTGCTGCCGGTGTATACCGCCAAGGCGGGCGGGTTCTTCTTCGTGGTCTTCGGCGTCATCACGCTGCTGGCTGCGGTGGTGACCATCAACCCGGTGTGGCTGTTCGGCCCGTACAACCCCTCCCAGATCAGCGCCGGCTCCCAGCCCGACTGGTACATCGGCTTCCTCGACGGCGCCCTGCGCATCATGCCCAACTGGGAGTCCCACATCCTCGGGCACACCATCAGCTGGAACATCCTGCTGCCCGCCGTCGTGATCCCCGGGATCCTGTTCACCGTGCTCGGCGCCTATCCCTTCATCGAGGCGTGGGTGACCGGTGACCGCCGCGACCACCACCTGCTCGACCGGCCGCGCAACATGCCGACCCGGACCGGGCTCGGGGCGATGGCGATCTCGTTCTACCTGCTGTTGTGGATCTCCGGCGGCAACGACATCATCGCCACCCGCTTCGACCTGACCATCAACGAGATCACCCGCGCCATGCAGGTGCTCGTCTTCGTCGTCCCACCGCTCGTGTACGTCGCCACGAAGCGCATCTGTCTCGGGCTGCAGCACCGTGACCACGACAAGCTCATGCACGGCTGGGAGACCGGCATCATCCGCCGGCTGCCCTCGGGTGAGTTCGTCGAGATCCACGCGCCGATCGAGGAGGAGGAGCAGGTCACCATCCTGCAGGCGGGTCGCACGAAGCCCGCTGCGCTCCCCGCCCCGCCGGAGACCGACGAGAACGGTGTGCCGGCTCCGGGCGGCCGGATGGCCCGCCTGCGCTCACGGCTCTCGCGCTGGTACTACTCGGAGAGCGTGTCGACGCCGACCGAGGAGGAGCTGCACGAGGCGGCCCACCACGCCCAGGAAGAGTTGGAGAACCAGCAGCGCCAGCTCGACGCCATCGGCGTCGCCCCGAGCGCCGAGGACGAGCAGCAGCTCACCACCGGTCACTGAGCCTGTTCGGCTAGGCCGTGCGCAGGGCGTCGCCCTTGAGCCAGGTGGACCACGGGACGTTCCAGTCGGTCCAGCCGTTGCCCGGCTCGAGGTGGCGCGGGGAGTTGATGAACCTGACCACGTCCCCGACCTTCGAGATGCCGTAGAGCCACTTGGCGTTCGCCAGCGACATGCCCGTGCAGCCGTGGGACACGTTGGCGAACCCCTGTTCGGCCTGGGACCAGGGCGCGGCGTGCAGGAACTCACCCGACCAGGTCACCCGCATCGCCCAGTACACGGTCAGCCGGTAGTAGTTCGGTGAGTTCTTGGGGATGTTGATCGACGACGCGTCCATGACGCGGCTGGGTTCCTTGTCCAGGATGACCTTGATCCCATCGCGGGTGATGAACCCGGCCTTCCCGGTGGTCACCGGGATCACGCGCAGGACCTGTCCGTCGCGGGTCACGGTCAGGGTGTGCCTGGCCACGTCGACCGTGCTGACCATCGCGGACCCGATGTGGAAGGCGACGACACGCTTCTCGTCCCCCCAGGTGTCCTTGCCCGCGTGCACCCCGTCGAGGTCGATCGACAGCTTCACGTCGGTGTCGGCCGGCCAGTACGTCTTCGGCCGCCAGTGGACCTCGGAGTCGGAGACCCAGCTCCAGGCCCCGACGACCGGACGCGACGCGGTGACGACGAGGCGGCGCTCGACGGCGGCGCGGTCCGACACCGGCGCGCTGAGCCGGACGATGATCGGGATGCCCACGCCGACGACCGTCCCGCCGATGGGCGAGACGCTGGTCACCAGGCGATGGCCCGGCTTGACCGTGGTGAAGCTCGTCGACACCGACCGACCCACCCCGTCGGAGTCCACCCCGCGGGCCGTGACGGTGAACGTCGTGGCGTAGGGCAGCAGCCCGGCCTGCGAGCGCCACGCACCGTCGGCGCCGACGCTGCCCGGCACGGTCTGGCCGGTCATCGAGCGCAGCACCACCGTCTGCACCCGGCCGTTGTCCGCCCGGACGACCACCTGGGCGGTCGGCTGCACGCCGTGGGTGTCCGGCGCCGGCGTCACGCTCAGGGTCACCTTGGAGACCGGCTTCTGGCTGGGGGACGCCGAGGTGCGCGAGCCGGCGACGTGCCCGTCGGCCCCGGTCGTGCCGTTGGCCGAGGTGCACGCAGCCAGCAGGACAGGCACGAGGACGGCCAGGGCGATCCGTGCCGCCGCATGGCGGCGCCGCGGCACGGCCTGGACCGTCCCTGCGCTGCCCATGCTGCTCCCCGTGCGGTAGGCGGAACCTCCGCGCACCGCCCTAGTGCGCGTGGACCCCTCGGTAGTACTCGAACACGAACCCGATGGCCGAGGCGACCAGCATAAAGACCCCGAGCACCACGAGCCACATCGCGAACACGACGCCCAGGGCCAGCACGGCGGCGCTGGCGCCGACCGGCAGCGGCCACCAGCTGTACGGGCTGAAGAAGCCGAGGTCGCCCGCACCGTCGGCGACGTCCGCGTCGAGGTCATCCTCTGGTCTCGGATCGATCCGCCGCGAGGTGAAGATGAGGTAGTAGCCGACGATGAACCCGAGGCCCCCGCTGAGCACCAAGGCGGCAGTTCCCGCGGGCTCACGCGACAGGATCCAGTACGCCGCGGCGGCGATGCCGAAGAACACCGCCACGAGCGCGAAGAGGTACCCCTCGACCTTCATCGCTCCGCCTCCCCCGCCGACGCGACGACGTCCGGCTCGGGCTGGACCTGGGCGAGCAGGTTGGCACCGCTGGCCGCCGCCGGCGCGAGCTCAGGGTGGTGGAGGTCGAAGGCCGGGGACTCCGAGCGGATGCGCGGCAGGCTGTGGAAGTTGTGCCGAGGCGGCGGGCACGAGGTGGCCCACTCGAGCGAGCGACCCCAGCCCCACGGGTCGTCCACCTCGACGTGCGGCGCGTACTTCCACGTCGTGTACACGTTCCACAGGAACGGCAGGGTGGAGGCGCCGAGGACGAACGAGCCGATCGTGGACACCGTGTTGAGCGTGGTCCAGTGGTCGCTGGCGAGGTAGTCGGCGTAGCGACGTGGCATCCCCATGACGCCGAGCCAGTGCTGGACGAAGAAGGTGGTGTGGAACCCGATGAAGAGCAGCCAGAAGTGGATCTTGCCGAGCCGCTCGTCCAGCATCTTCCCGGTGAACTTCGGCCACCAGTAGTAGAAGCCGCCGAACATCGCGAAGACGACGGTGCCGAACACGACGTAGTGGAAGTGGGCCACCACGAAGTAGCTGTCGCTGACCTCGAAGTCCAGCGGCGGGGAGCTGAGGATGATCCCGGTGAGTCCGCCGAAGAGGAAGGTCACCAGGAAGCCCAGCACCCACAGCAGCGGGGTGTCGAAGGACAGCGAGCCTCGCCACATCGTGCCGATCCAGTTGAAGAACTTCACACCCGTGGGCACCGCGATGAGCATCGTCATGAAGGCGAAGAACGGCAGCAGCACCGCCCCGGTGACGTACATGTGGTGGGCCCAGACGGCCACTGACAGCGCCGCGATCGCGATAGTCGCGAAGATCAGCCCCTTGTAGCCGAAGATCGGCTTGCGGGAGAAGACCGGGATGATCTCGCTCACGATGCCGAAGAACGGCAGCGCGATGATGTAGACCTCGGGATGGCCGAAGAACCAGAACAGGTGCTGCCACAGGATCGGGCCGCCGTTGGCCGCGGTGAAGACCTGTGCTCCGAACCTACGGTCGATCTCGAGCACCAGCAGGGCGGCGGCGAGGATCGGGAACGCCAGCAGCACCAGCAGCGAGGTCACCAGGATGTTCCAGGTGAAGATCGGCATCCGGAACATCGTCATGCCCGGCGCTCGCATGCAAAGGATCGTGGTGATGAAGTTGACGCCACCCAGGATCGTGCCCAGACCGGTGAGGGCGAAGCCCATGATCCACAGGTCCGACCCGGCGCCCGGACTGAACTGGTCGCTGCTGAGCGGTGTGTAGAGGAACCAGCCGAAGCTGGCGGCGCCGCCCGGGGTGATGAACCCGGAGCACACGATCAGCCCGCCGAACAGGAAGAGCCAGTAGCTGAGCATGTTCAGGCGCGGGAACGCCACGTCGGGCGACCCGATCTGCAGCGGGACGATGCAGTTGGCGAAACCCACGAACAGCGGCGTCGCGAAGAGCAGCAGCATGATCGAGCCGTGCATGGTGAACAGCTGGTTGTACTGCTCCTCGCTGAAGAACTGCAGCCCCGGCCGGGCGAGCTCCGCGCGCATCATCAGCGCGAGGATCCCGCCGAAGAGGAAGAAGACGAACGAGGTGATCAGGTAGAGGAACCCGATGGTCTTGTGGTCGGTCGTCGTGATCCAGCGCACGACGATGCGCCCGCGTGGCTCGCGCCGGACCGGCGTCGGCTCCGGCTCGGGGGCGAGGCGCCGAGGCTCTTCGAGCAGCGTCACTGGTCCTAGCCTCCGATCCGCGTGCGGCCCTGCTTGCCCGTCACGTTCGTCAGCACCTTGCCGTTGATCTGCCCGTTCTGGCCGAGGGACTTCAGCAGCGCGATGTGGGCATCGAAGTCTGCCTTGCTGACCACCTTGACCTGGAACAGCATCCGCGAGTGGTAGGTGCCACAGAGCTCGGCGCACTCACCACGATAGGTCCCGATCCGCGTGGGCGTGAGGTCATAGGTGTTGATCCGCCCGGGGATGATGTCGCGCTTCTCGATGAACTCCACGACCCAGAAGTCGTGGATGACGTCGGGCGACGTCAACTCGAACTGCACGGTCTGGTTCACCGGCAGCCACAGTGTCGGCAGCTGCGCCGGGGAACCGACGTCGAAGGTGTCGGAGTCCAGGTAGTTGAACGTCCAGCTCCACCGGTAGCCGACGACGTTGACCCGCAGGTCCGGATGGTCGGTGACCGCCGTGAGCTTCGCCTCGTCGCGAGCGGTGAAGAAGAAGAGCACGGCGATGACCACGAGCGGGACGGCGGTGTAGAGGATCTCGATCGGGACGTTGTAGCGGGTCTGGGCAGGGACGGCCTCGCCGCGCCGGCGGTAGGCGATGACCGCCCAGATGATGAGCCCGACCACGATCAGCCCGACCACGGTCGCCGCCAGCCACGCCCCCTGCCACAGGTGGACGATCCGATCGCCTTGGGTGGTGGCCGAGGTGGGCATGCCCAGCCGAGCGACCCGCTTGAGATCGCAGCCGCTCAGCGACACCGCCGCGAGGCAGAGCACGCCCAGCCTGGCGAGCCGTTTGGCGCGATGGGCAGGGGTCGTCACGGGGTGCTGCTCCGGGCTGGTCGGGACCCGAGGGTCGGCGGAACTCGGCGGGTTTCGCAGAGGTCACCGTAGCGCAGGACCCCTGCCCCGGCAGGGCAGGGGCACACCCTCGGTCGCGTCCGTGACTAAGTTGAATCCTCGTGCTCCCGGACCCCCCTCGGGGCTACCTCGACGCCGCGGCCACCGAACCGCTGCACCCCGCCGCGCGGGAGGCGCTGCGGGCCGCGAGCGAGCTGGCCTGGGCGGACCCCGGTCGCCGTTACTCGTCGGCCCGGCACGCTCGCCAGGTCCTCGAGACCTCGAGGGAGACCGTCGCCGGCGTGCTCGGTTGTCGCCCCGAGGAGGTGGTGTTCACCTCCTCCGGTACCACCGCCGTCCATGCGGCCGTCCTGGGCGCCGTCGAGGGCGGGCGGCGTACCGGTGATCGCGTGGTCGCCAGCGCCGTCGAGCACTCGGCGGTGCTGCACGCGGCCGAGCACCACGCTGCCCGCGGCGGCTCCGTGGCCATCGTCCCCGTGGACGCGACGGGGCGCGTCGACCCGACCGCATGGGCGGCCGAGGTCAGCGGCCCTGGCACCGTGCTCGCCTGCCTGCAGGCGGCCAACCACGAGGTGGGTACGCGGCAGCCGGTGGCGGAGGCGTGGGCCGCGTGCCGAGCGGCAGGAGTGGCCCTGCTCGTCGACGCCGCGCAGGTGGTGGGTCGAGCCGAACGGCTCCCCTCGACCTGGTCGCTGCTGGCCGCGAGCAGCGCGAAGTGGGGGGGTCCGCCCGGCGTCGGCGTCCTCGCCGTCCGCACGGGGACCCGGTGGCGCAGCCCACTGCCCACGGACGACCGGGAGGGCGGCCGGGCGCCGGGACGCCCCGCCGTGCCAGCGATCGCCGCGGCAGCAGCGGCGCTGGAGGCCGTGGCCGGCCCCCAGGCGCTCGAGGAGGCGCGCGCGGAGGACGCTCGCCTGTTCACCCTCGTCGCGATGGTCCGCGAGCGGGTGCCTGCGGACGTGCCCGACGTCCAGGTCGTCGGAGACGCCGAGGACCGGCTCCCGCACGTCGTGACATTCTCCTGCCTCTACGTCGACGGGGAGTCGCTGGTCGACGAGCTCGACCGCGCCGGCTTCGCCGTGTCCTCCGGATCGGCGTGCACGTCCGACACCCTGCGCCCCTCCCACGTGCTCGTCGCGATGGGAGCGGTGTCCCACGGCAACCTTCGTATCTCGCTGCCCCGCGGCGTCAGCGACGCCGACGTGCACCGCTTCCTCGACGTCCTGCCCGGCGTGGTCGAACGGGCCCGCGGACGGCTCGGAGCCCGACGGTGACGACCTACGCCCTCCTGCTGGATCAGCGGGGCCAGGGC